>Ga0208299_1000290_pt1 | contig 48522 bp, 63 predicted proteins | sample 15_taG_FD_184089 | JGI IMG/M metagenome (GOLD analysis project Ga0208299, IMG submission 184089) | Marine viral communities from the Subarctic Pacific Ocean - 15_ETSP_OMZ_AT15312 metaG (SPAdes) (version 2) | ecosystem: Environmental > Aquatic > Marine > Oceanic | place: Pacific Ocean | collected... | reverse complement strand
CATTGCAAGTCATTATCGACAAGCCAATCGCGAATCGCCGGGGAAGTATTGACGACCAACAGCGCGTCGCGCATTTCGTCGGCGTCTTCGAGTCGTTCGTTGTAAAGGTCGGCGAGTTTTGCCATTTGTGCGAGTTGCTCTTGTGCTTCCTTGCGCGCTTCGAAGGTTTCACCGTTTGCGACTATGGCAAGTAGTGCCGGGAGTATGCCGGACCATGTTGGCGTTACGTCGATTGTCTTCGGGTCGTTCATTTCGTTGCCTTTCGTTTTGGTTTAGTTGCTCGATCTTCGATCGTCATTCGAATGAATGGCGATCGAAGAGCGGGGAAGGCTCGCGCCTTCCCTCGGTCCTATGATATGCGGCTACCTGTTGCGAGCATTTCGCGAACTTGGAAATTACCGCTGTCGCCCTTTGATAATTCGAGCTTCCAACGACGACCCTCTTCATCCTCGACCACCACCGACGACGGGCCATTTAATCCGCGCATCGGCCACGACTTGCCATTGCGAACGGATACGCCGACGAAACGAACCGGTTGCTTTGTAGGCTGGAAGTGTCCATTTCCTCGGCATGCGATGTATGTGAGCATGTCGAGAACTCTACCGCCCCAAAAGCGATCGACGCCCTTTTCAAGAACGACGCCCATTGTTTCCCTGTCATTCATTTTTTTGCTCTCGTTTGTCATTTCGTTGCCTTTCTTGCGCCTGTCGGCGCGTTTCGTTTTGGTTTAGTTTCGTTCGTTGTAAAGGTCGGCAAGTCTGGCTTCCATTCGCTCAATCACATCCCTGTGCGCTATGAGTAGAACGTCCATTGAAAATCCACTATCGAGGTCCCTATGGTTCGGGTCCGTGTCCTTGTTCGCTTCGAGGAACTTCTTTGCTCCGTCGATGATTTCTTGGATGTCTTTTGCTGTTGTTGCGTTGCTCATTTCGTTGCCTTTCGTTGCGGTTGCGTTGTTTACTGTCTTACTCATGGCCTGACTATAGGCTCATTTTGCCTATCGTCAAGAAGAAAATCCGCCCGAACGCAAAATAAACCCAAGCGCGGGTAGTTGCAGGTAGTTGCTTTGCATTTCTACCCCAACTACCCGCAACGCTAACGCGCTACCATTCAACGACTTACGACCGCTTGCGGGTAGTGCGGGGTAGTGCGGGTAGTCCTAAACAAACACCCCCCTTATTTCCTTCGAAATATGAAGAAAAACAGCCGCCCGACGCGAATCGACCCGTTTTCTTCGAATCGAACGCCCCCTTTACGGGGGGTGCTTACTTACAACTACCAGCACTACCAGCAAAAGAAGAAAGAAGAAGAATAAACCATTTAATAGCAACGGGTTACGAATGCGGGTAGTTGCCGATTTCAACTACCCGCACACTACCAGCAACTACCAGCAGAACGCCGAGGTTCGCCCTGAATCGTTTTCTTTTCCAACCCGATATACCGCGCCCGAAACGCCCGAACGCGCAACAGGGGGCAACGTCGAGGTCCGCTCGACGTCCTGTCGAGGCTTGCGCGACTACGGTCGGCGTTCCAGCCGTTGCGCCGACCGCTCGACCGCTCGTTTGAATTCGAGAAGCCGACGGCCAATTTCGAGCAACATGGCCGCCGAGTCGCGCGAAGTCGTGTCCGGGGCGAGCGTTTTAGCCGCCGCCGTCCGCTCGACGAATCCAGTTAAATCTAATCCGCCGAGTTTCTCGGCGACGTCGATAATTGCGGACTGAGTCGCCCGGTAAACTTCGTTCGGCATAGCCGCTCGCGATTCGATAAACCGCCTCGCCGCTTCGCGCTTGCCTGTCTTGCTCATCGGAGAGACTCCGTCTCGCAAGCCTCGCAACGGCTACGCCTGTTTCCGTGCGGGCAAAACATTATATCGACCGCCGAACGATCCCGCCCCATTGGCGACGCGTCGCCCGTCCGCTCTTCTGGCGATAGCTTTTCGATTAAGTCGCGAGCGCGGTCAAATTCAGAAACGCCGAACTTCCGATCACCGGCGGAGTCGACCAGCGCGATTAACTCCGCGAGCGCGGGCGAATCAATCGTCGCGTTTGAAATCGAGCGAAGAACCTCAACGCGCGCGCGCTTCTGGCGTTCCCGTTGTTGCGCCGAAACCAACCCCTGAACGACAAACGTCGCGCCAACCAACAACCAACCAAACGCCGCGCCGTAAACGTAGCCGATCGCGACTGAGAGACATAAAAAACCAATCAACATATTAGAACCTTTCGTTTAGAAAATGGCTTCGTCTTCGCCGTAAAACGGCGTGTCCGAACTGAACTCTTCTTGTTGCTCTACTAACTCGACAATAGGCGCGGGAACGGCGTCGAACGTATCGTCGCGCTTCCACCGGATCGAATAATACCGCTTACCCGAACGATCGCGTTTCGACGTAACGGTAAATCCATTTGAGGCAAGCGCGGTCGCGTCCATGTTTAGACGTCGCCCAAACTGCAAAGCGTTTCGATACTCAAATTGCATTCCTGTATCGCGCTTGCATTGAACCAACGCGTTAAACAAAACTTGCGATTGAACGTCGACGATCGTCGAATGAATATCGTTCATTGTGATCCCGAGCAAATCAGGTCGCGCGCCTTCCGCGTTGATCCAATAGAAAAAGCGGGTAAGCGCGGCGACGATAGGCGAAGACTCGCGCGCTTCGGCTTCGGTTTTTGCGTTGCTGTTGCGAATCAAAGAAAGAAACGACTCGTCGATCGTGTCGAGCATTGCGCCGCGCTCTTCTTCGCGAGCCGCTGCGACCCGTTGAAGATATAGCAACGCGATAAAGTCGTTCGCGCGCTTCTTGCCATGGTCGCCCAAGGCGACCGACAGTCCGCGCATTATTAGCGGGTGCGCCCCGCGCTTAATTAAGCGTAGAACGGTTGCGGCTCGCTTGAGAATTAACGAAATCAGTCGCGACCGAACCGACTTTATTTCGTCGAGAACTTGCTTTTCCAAAATGCCGAACTCGGCTTGGTTTGCTTTGTCGAACCACGACAAGAACATTCGGCCCTGAAGTTCGACGACGTCGCCCGATAGCGGCTCGATTCCAGTTGTTAGTAACAGGCAAAACGGCGTAACTGAAATTGTGCCTTCCGAATTAACGTCGCGCTTTTCTCGCTCAACACCGGTAACGACGGTTAGAAAGAAGTCGAGAAGGTCGCGCGTAATGTTCGCGGTTTCGATGTTGTCGAGCGCAACAACTGGCGAGCGTTCGGAGTCAACATAGTTAGCCGCCAACGTCGCTTTCTTTTGCCGCTCTTCGCCGTAAATTAGCGTCGTCAACATTTTAGCCGCCCACGTTTTGCCTGAACCCGCTTCGCCTTCGAATCGAAGCATTGGTCGCGTTCCAACAAGACCGAGAAGCGGGAAGCACGAAAGCCAATCGAGAATCAAACGTCGTTCCCATTTAGAACAAGCGAGGTGCCGACCAATATATTTGTCGAGATATGCGTCGAGATCTTCGACGGGTGCGTCGGCGTCAAAGATAACGGGTGCCATTTTTGGCGACGGCGCAACAATAACCGCGTCTTCGTTTGTCCCGTTCGCGACGACCTCGACGCCGCTTTCGTCAATGCGCGCTACGCGGTTCTCGTCGCCTAACGAAAAGTAAACGACGCCGCGCGCAACGAACGCGGTCGCCCATGAGGTCTTCGCTTTAGTTTTGGAAACGTCGACGATAACGTCGGCGAAGTTTGAAGAAAACGCGCGATAAGTAGTCGTGCCTGAAGGAACGCCCGTCGTCCTGCAAAACATGCCTTGGAACGCGTGGCGTTCGTATGCGGTCGAAGCGACGACCTCGAACGGCGCGCCGTCGAAAAAGATCATCGGCTTGCCTTCTTCGGTCTTCCAAATGACCGCACCGTTCGCGCGGAACCACTCAAGCGTAGAGCGGGACAGTTCGAGCCACGGCGGCGATTCGCCGTTTAGGCGCGAGGCGGTTAGCGTTTGTTCGATTGAGGCGGCGAGCGTTCCCGGCTCGGCGAGCGTTGTTACGTCTTCCGGCTTCGTTTTCGTCGCGTTCTTCTTTTGATTTTTCGACAACGCGTTCGCTTCTTGCCGCAATTCGGTAACGCCGATTCCCGTCAATTCTTTAAGCCGCTGGAAAAGTGGCTTCCGGTCGACGGGTCGTTGAACGTTGACGCGCGCCAGTATTGGCGCGATCGAATCGACCATCGCGACCGGGTCGTCGAGCGGGCGAATATTGTCGATCGCAACTTCGAGCGGACGCCGCGCCGAATCCAGCAGGGAAGACAGCGCGTCCGCGTCGTTATTCTTGAGCCACTCGCAAAGATCAATTTTCGCGTTCGCGATCAAGCCGTCGACCGAGTCGCGGTCGGCTTCGTCGACGACAACTTCGTCGATAAGGCGACGACGCTTCGACGGCGGAGCGGAAACGACTTCCGAATAGCGATCGCCTAAAAGCTCCGCGAGTCGCTCGCGCGCTTCGCGTTGTGAGTCTTCAAGTGGAATCGTCGCGATTGAACACTTAACGCGCTCCGCCTCGAACCGCTCGGCGGTTGAAAGTGCCGCGTCGATTCCGATTCCCGAAAACTCGTTGTCCTGAACGAAAACGACTTCTTCCACGCCGCGAAGACGGCGAACGATCCGATCGACGTCGTCCGTTTTGAATCGAACCGTAACAGGCGAAACCGTCGGAATGCCGACGGCAAGCGCGGCGATACAATCGGTAACGCCTTCGGTGATCGCGATTCGCTTCGGCGATTCAAGCAAAACGTCCTCGCCGAACAAAACCGAATTGTCGATCGTCTTCGAAACGAAGGATCGGTTCGCGCCGTTATGCGTTTGCAATTTCTTGTATTTGGCTTTCGCGTCGATTGAATTCGTCCACGGCGTAGCGCGTCCGATTGCGTAAGCGACGCGACCGCGTGACAGGTAGGGAAAGACGACGCGTCCTTCGAAGAACGGTCGCGCGTTGTCTTGCGCGTCGAGTCGGAACGCGCCGGTTGCGATTGCTGTTCGCGCGTCGACTCCGGCTCGCTTCAACAATTCGTAAGCTCGATTGTTCGGCGATGCCCAACCGATGCGAAAGTCGGCCAAAACTTGATCGTCGAAACCGTAATTCGATTTGATCCATTCGCGAACTTCCGCGCCTTCGCCGCTCATTAGGTGTTTATGGTAGACGTCGAAGACTTGCCATAGCGCGGACGCGACCGTTTCCGATTCGATTCGGTGCGCCTCAATTTCCGCGATTCGTTCAGGCGATAGCCCGACTTGCGATAGCGTCGGCATCGCCAGACGCGACGCGAGCCAATCGCGAGCGCGACGATGGGATTCGCCCGCCCGTTCGCCGCGCGCGAGTTTTGTAACGGTGCCGTCTGTGACAAACTCAACCAGTTGCAAGACGTCGCCACCGACACCGCAACCGAAACAGTGGAATAAGCCGCCGCGCGTGTCAACGTGTAGACTTGTCTTCGATGTAGATTTATGGTTTGGGCAGTCGACTAAAAGCGCGCCCGACCTTTCCGCCGTAATTCGACCGCTTAAGAGTTCGCGCGCGATGTCGCCGATAGGCGTCGCCGTTATCCTCTTGTAATATTCTCCGACCTCGCTCGAACGATTCCCCGACGCCGCTTCGCTTGGCTTGCTCAACTTTCTTTCCCTTTCTCCGTGCTGTTGCACGTTCCCTTTTCTCTGCTATTTCGACGACAACGAAAGCAACGTTCGTCGCTTATCCGTTCGAATCCGCTTCGCGCAAGTTCGGATTCCCCACGAATCCCCGACGACGACAACCGCTTCGCGGGCGCGCGAGACGGCAGTATAAAATAATCCTCGATGCAACATTATTGACTGTGATTTGTGACAAACATATACGACGATCGGGTATTCCGACCCTTGCGACTTATGAACGGTTAACGCGTAGGCGAGTTGGACGTTACTCGCCGCCGAGCCGGACAGCTCGACGACTCCGATTCCGTCGAAATCAATCGTCATGTCTTGAGAGTCTACACTTTTTGAAACGACCCGTCCGACTGTTCCGTTCATAACTCCGATTTTGTAATCGTTCTTCGTCTGAATGATTTTGTCGCCTGTTTGAATCGGGGCGATCCCGGTCTTCGGATTTGCAATCGGTGCCGGTCGTCCGTCGCGCTCCGCCGCGATCGTTTGAAGCGCAAAGTTTAACGCTTTCGTTCCGACCGGTCCGTTGTGCATCGCGGTTAACAGTTGTACGCCCCATATCGGATCAACTGGCGACCCGTCCGCGCGCGTGAACTTTTCCAAATGTTCGCGGAACAGGCGCGCGATAAACGTAGCCGCTTCGTCTTTGTCTTTGTATTTCGGAAGTATGGTCCAAGGCGGAATCTCAATCGAACCCGAGTCGCGAGGAACGGACGCCTCGACGACGCCAGACAACACGTTGTTAATTTTGCGTTCGAGCGTTCCGGCGTTGCGGTGAATTTCAGTTAACCGCGCGACCGGCGCGAGGTCGCCCGAGATAAGGTCGCGAAGAACCGCGCCCGCGCCTACCGGCGGCAGTTGGTTGTGATCGCCGACAAGAACGACCGTCGTTCGGTTCCAATCGACCGCGAGCAATAGCGACGAGAATAAAAGAACGTCGACCATGGAAACTTCGTCGACGATCAAGAGGTCGGCGTCGATCTTGTCTTCTTCGTTTTTCGCGAAGTTAAAGACGACTTCGCCGTCGACGGTTTGCGGCTTCGGGTCGAGTAAAACGTGAATCGTCGTCGCCTTTCGCCCGACGGATTCGATTAAGCGGTTCGCCGCCTTGCCGGTAGGCGCGGCAAGCGCGACGGTTGCGTCGTTGTGAGATTCGAACAGGTCGCAGATTGCACCGACGAGAAACGTTTTTCCCGATCCCGCGCCGCCTGTAATCACCGACAGGCGGTTAGAGAGCGCGCCAACGACCGCCGCGACTTGTCCGTCGTTCAAGGTCGAACACGCGTCGAGAGCGAGCTTTGCGAGACTCTCAGGCGATTGCTCGGAGAATGCGCCCGCGCCTTGCGCGTTTGCTTTAATCGCGCCCTGAACAACCTCTTCGGCTTGCCACAGTTCAGGCAAGCCGAACAGGTGTTCGCCGTTGATTTCCGCCGCGCGAATATCGCCGCCCTCGACCGCGTCGCCGATTGCCGCTTCGACGCGTTCGCGACAGTCTATTGTGTCGAGCGCGAGCAACTCAAGAGCGGCGCGAACGAACGGCTTCGCCGCCGTGAATGTATGTCCGCCATTGTCGCGCGCCTCGCGCAAAACGTGAACAACGCCCGCCGCTATGCGACTCGAATCGTTTTTCGTCATGCCCGCCCGGAGCGCGATTTCATCGACACGCTTAAAGCCGTACCCTCGAATCCGACCGACAAGAAAGTACGGGTTACGCTGAATCGTTTTTACAACCGAGCCGCCGAACCTGTCGAACAACTTCTTCGCCGCTGCCGGTGTCACGCCGAAACCGGCAAGCTCGGCCATGATCCCATTCGTCCCCGCTTGCGTTGTCCATTCGTCGCGGAGTGTTTCAACGACTGCAACGGGAACGCCCGCGCGTTCGGCGATTTCTGCCGGGTCGGTGTTCACGACAATAGTTTCGAAGTCACCTAACGCGAGGATCGAGTTAACAAGAGCCGCCGCGCGCGATGGACCGACACCCTTAAACCGATCGCTCTTCGACAGGTAGGCGACAAGCCCTTCGGTTGTTGGCTTGGTATCAAACAAGAAAGTCGCGCCGTCAATTTGCGAGCCGTATTTCGCGTGATACTTCCACTCGCCCGAGAGCGTTACGCGGTCGCCTGTTTCGAGTTCGCCCTTTGCCGCGAATTTGTAGTCGGTGCCGTCGTCGGCGGTTAACACGCCCGCCGAAAATGAGTCGGACGAATAGTAAATTCGCGTTACCCGACCGGTCGCTTCAACCGGGCCGGTCTTCCTTTCGCGCGGTGCGCGTCTTTGTTTCTGCCGTTGCATTTGCTCGCCCTTTCGTTCTTTCGTTTTTAGTTATGAAGCGAGCGAAGAACGCTTCGGCGAGTATCGCCGCCGCCGCTCTATGGCTCGCAAAGAAAACAGGAATGCCGCGTTCTACCGTGATCGCCGCCGTTGTCGCAAGAACAGCGCGCGCGGACATTCCACTTGTATAGTTCCCCGACAACAAGTCGGGTAATTCCGCTTCAACAATGACCGCCGCAAACTCGAACGCTTGCAGTCGACGAAGCTCTCGATTGAATCGCGATCGCCCGGAACAAATCGACGAAACGAAGTCGTCTTTCGTCTTCCGCTCGACCGCGACTCGATCTTCGAAACCTTCAATTGAGTAGTCGCCCGATTCGAGCTTCGCGCGTCGCGTTGTCACGATCGGCGAAAAAACCCAAGGTCGCTTTTCGCGAGTGTCGACAATCAATCGAATTGTTTCGCGTTTTGGCATAAGAGAAAGAGGCGTCGCGCGCGAGGGATGGAATAGTAGGAAACTGCTGTTGAAAGCAAAAAACGCGCGCGACGCCAAACCGATAGATTTTAGAACGGAACCCCTTCTTCGTCAATTGGTGCTTGCGGTGTTGTTGCGCCGACGTCGTTAACAACTGGCGAAGCGAAGCCACTTTGAGCCGCGTCGGAAAGATCGGCGTTCGGGTCGACCTTTACGAAACGGTTAAGCCATACGTTAAGAAAGTCGCCGTTCTTTTGAACGCGAACGTCCATAACAACGCCCTTCAATTCTTCGACGCGCGTTTCAAGCTCCGACAGGCTTTCGAGATTGAGCCGCGCAACCGCGAGGTCTTTCTTTAACCATTGCATCTTATCGCGCGCGATAACGTTATTGCGCCACAGTGTCGCGCCACGATGGCGCGGACCGATAACCTTAAGTTTCCATTTTAGTAAATGGTTGCCCGATGTTTGCGAAGTCGCCAAGAATGCTTCTTTTACGACGACCTGATAATCGCCGTCGGGAACTTCGGTTACTCCGCCGTCGGGAGCGGGCGCGTTCGCGAACGCGTCGTCCATTTCTGCCAGAACATCGCCGTAATAATCGCCGTTGTTGTCGTTCATTTTTTTACACCGCTTTCGTAGGCTTTCCGGAACTCGTTAAATAAGGCGCGGGAGTGTTCCGGGCCACTCATCGACGCGCCGTTAGGTACACGGATAACCGCCGGGAGTGTTCCCGAGCGATCGCCCGCTTCAAAGTTTGCGTTCGGCTTCGTGCGTAAAACGCGATCGAACCGAACGTTTCCGTTGTCGTCGTTAACTTTCTCGACGTCGAAAAACAAAATCATATCGCAAAGACCCAAAAGCACTTCGCGACAAGCGTTCGACAAGGTCGGACGCGTTTTGATTATCTCGCTACCACCTTGCTCGATTTTGTCGTTTGTCGCGTGAGCGATCATGATTAAACCGAATGGAAGTTTTGCCGCCGCCGTAATCAGCCGCTTAAACTCCGCTTTAATCAATCCCCAACCTTTACCGTGCGCGAGGTCGCCCGCGTATTCAACGTTGCGCGCGCCGCAAACGTGCGCCGCTGCAAATTCGTAGGCGTTGCCGATTGTGTCGATAACTGTTGTTTTGAAGCCGTGTCCGCCGCGCGCGACTTCCGAATAAATGCGGGAAAGCTCCGGCCAGTCTTTAACGCCTGTCCCGTCGGCCGGGGCTTGGAAAACGTCGAGCGAGTTTAAGCCGGGTTCGGTTGGTAGGAAGAGTGCGTCGGGGAACTGCGCCGCGAACGACGACTTCCCGATCTTGGGCGCGCCGTAAAGAAGAATCGAAAGGTCTTCGATCCTTCGCTTCGGCGGTGTCGAGGCGGTCGGTAAAACGCCTACCGGCTTCGCCGTTGTTGTCGGCGTCGCTTCCGCCGGTTTCGTTTGCGTTGCTTTCGTTGTCATGTCTTGAACTCCAAAAAATGGAAAAGGTTAGAAAGGAAGGGTAGGCGATTCGTCGCCGGTGTCAATAGTCGAAGCGACCTTTTTTTCGGTCGGCTGAAAAATCATTCCGTTCGACTCGAAGTCGAAGTCTACGTCGTCGAGTTCTTCGAATGGAACTCGAACCTCGAAGTCGTTCGCTGTTATCTCGTCGAGGACTCCGCCCGCGCGGCAAATCGGGACGAACGAACAGCCGAAGCCGAACGAATAGCATTGCGAAGTGTTCATCGACCACCTGTCGCGTCGACGCGCGTCGAGTATTTGTTGCGTCATTTCCCAAACCTCGCCGTCGATGTCCGCGAGCCGTTGCTCGTCGAAGCGTATTAACTCGCGGTGCATCTTGTCCGGGTTTTCGTACTCGCGTTTCATGCGCTCGCGAAACGCTTCCCAAGTTTCGGCGGGCTTCGGTCCCGCTTCGCGGTGCTTCTCGATCGTTTTTTCGGTCTTGTAACGACCGAGTCGTTCCTCGAACTTGTCGACAGTCTCGCCCGCCTTGCGACGAATGCGCGTCTTTTCGGTTATGTCGTACAGAACGCCGACGACTCTCATTCCGAAACCGTCCGAAACGATGTCGTCGATGTATCGCGCGTATAGCATCGACTGGAAATCGGACCATAGCCGCTCAAGATATGCGCCGTCGATCGTCGCCGCCGTCTTGTTTTCCTTTATGTAAAGCTCGTTCGTTCCTTTCAAATGAACGAGTCCGTCGATCTTGCCGGACAGGATGAACGAACGCGACTTCGCGCCCGTCTCCGGATTGCGGATTTTGTGAACGAATGTCGGTTCGACGTAGAGATATTCAAGTTCGTCGTCGCGAATCATCCCGCGAGGATCAACGCCGACGGGCTTGTCGCTTTTCGACGTACCCCAACGCGCAAAGTAGCCGCGCAACATTGCGCGCAACAACTCAAACGTTCCGCGAGTTTCGTCGTCGAGCGTTAAACCTTGCTCTTCGGTTAAGAAACGGTCGACGTCAATTTCGCCGCGCTTATAATGCGCCTCGATCGCGTTGTGAAAAATCGTTCCAATCCACAACGCGTCGCTCTTCGCTTTCGGCTTGAGTCCGTCAACGTAGCCGAGCTTGAACTTTCGACGGCAATTCCTGAACCGGGACAGGGAAGAATAGGTCACAATCTCGAACCCCGCCGCGCGGGCGCGGTCGAGATTCGTATCGCCTGTTGCTTTCGTTTTGTTGCTCATGTTGCAATGTCCGAAAGGTCGCCGATAGATTGAAGCGACTCGACTTTCGCGGCGTGGTGTTCGCTGTTGTACGCGGAGTAACGTTCGATTAGCACAAGTCGAAAGTCTTCCAAGTCGCCAATTGTTGTAAGCCGACCCGTTCGCCCGTTTGACCCTTCATAGCGAACGGTCGCCCGGATGTACCCGCGATCCATCGCTTCGCGGATAGACGAATACTTCATATCCATTAGTTGCGCGGCGCGCGCAATGTTGACGCGCGTCGCGCGTCGATCTTTTACCGCCGCTGTTAGTTTGCCTTTGCTCATTTAATCCACTCCGTAAAAATGCGATCGAGCCGAACCGTATCGACCGCGAGAATTGCGGCAAAGACTGCCGCGACAAAAACGACCGCGAGCAATTCGCGGGCGATGTTGGTTAACGTTGCAAGTTTCATTTTTCCCCCTTCGCGACGATTCGATCGCCGTTAAATTCGTAAACTTCCGCCGCCGGTCGACCTGTCGCGACGTCGTACTCGCCGGGCAAGAAGAATCTCGGATAAACGCTCGCTTCGAATGCTTCCGATTTAACCGTTTCGTTCTGCGCCCAAGTTAAAAGGTCTTCGGCGTAGTCTTTGGCTTCGAGTAGTGTTCCCTGATAAACGCCGTCGGCTTGTATGATTTCTTCGGCGCGATCTTTGAAGGTCAAGTTCGTTACGTCCTCGGTGTCCCAAAGCGTGACCGCCCAATAGAAAGGTCGCCCGCCCGGTGCGTAGTTGCCGGGATACTTGGCAACCTGAATAAGCGCGCCCTCTGGCGAGGTCGCGCGATAGCAACCGGCTTCGATCTTCTTCCAGATTAATTGAATTTTCGTTGTTGGGTCGTTCATAGCTCCAACTCCTCGCCGCAACCGCTGCAATGCGGTGCGACTTCTCCGTCGCCGCGATCCTTCAAAGTGTAGCGGTTACTTGTCGGCGCAGAGCAAGTGCAACCTTGCGCGTTACCGGCGTTTGTCAGGGGAAGCCTATTGTCGACTGCCTTTTCGTTTGTGTTACTTGTCTCGTTACTCATTTTGTTGCCTTTCGTTTTTGGTTTAGATTCCACTTAATCTCTGTTTTCAAGTCTTCGACTTGGACCGTCGCCAAGACGACTTCGCTTCCCGCTTGCTTGTACTTCTTTGATTTCGGCGCGGCCCCCCAACCGGACAACGCGCCAATAATGCTTCCCTCATGTAAAACCTTGAGGTTTCGCCCGTTCATTTTTGCGTTGATGTTCAACGCGTTAAACGGGGCTTCGGCGTGAGTCACTCGAACCGCGACACTGTAACCCGCCGACAGGCGACTGGCGAAACAAGCGCGTTTCTTCCATATGTCGCGTAGTACCGCGTCGACCATCTTTTCGTTTGTGTTGATTGTCTCGTTGCTCATTTTGTTGCCTCCTTTAGTTCTGCTTCTAATTTGGTCAGTGCGTGTATTGCTGTTTGGTATCCAGATTGAGGAACTGCGTCACCGTATAAGACTGCTTCGTTTCGCGCCTCTGCGCCTACTTCGCTGATAAAGTCTTCGCAGCGGTGGATGTCTTCAATGATTTTTTCGGGAGTTCGATTGCTCATTTTGTTGCCTTTCGTTGTTGTCGTTAAATTGCTCATGAGTGGAATATAGCACGGTCGACCCAAAAGATCCATACCCCTAAACAATTTATTCCTGTCTTTTTTCAAACAGCCGACAGACAACAGGAAAGCCGCCTTACCCGCGATCGGGCAAGACGGCTATCCCGTCGAGCTTCGTTACTTATTTACTTTTGGCTCGAACTGCGCCAACTTCGCTTTGCCTTCATCGGTCCAAAGACTGAAGTCTTCGCCGCCCGCGTTCTCTTCGAGATAAGCCAAGCCAAGTCGCGCCAAGTTTTGCAAGCCTTCCCACGCTCCGGGATCGTCGCTCCACATTTCATTATCGCTTAAGCCTCTATGCGAAAGGTCGCGCGTGACTAACGCCGGACCAAACCAATAGGCGCGCGCGCTGCCTTCTTTGACACCGGGAAACCTGAGACGTTGGCCTTCCACGAGAACATAATATTCGACATGGTATCCCTCGCTGTTAGCCATCGTGATTACTGGTTTCATTTTAGAATCAGTACCTTGGAAGCTTTCGTGCTTCTTGCTCATGTGATTACTCACTTTCGTTATTCAAAAATCAAAGATCGGCGAAGTCGACGATCGACTTCGTTATACGGCATTATAACAAAATCCAATCGACCGAATTTTAGTGCGCCGCGACTTGCGACGTAACTCGTTGTTCATCGGTCGAGCGTTCAACGTGGCGAAACGACTTACAACTATTTAAGTTTTTGAAAATAGTTTTTCGGCGCGAGCGCGGTTACTCGTCTTTCGCGTCTTCGAATCGGCATCGCGCGGGCATGTCCCCGAACAACTCCGCGCGCGCGGTCGGGCCGACCCAACCGCAACCGCAGACGACGCGTTTTCGTTTACCCTTTTCTTCGCCCTTAACTTTGACTTCTTGAAAGCGCGCGCGGTGCGTGTTGCTTAACCCGTCCGCAAACCCGCGAAAGAAATCGCCGGACATTAGACCGCGCGCGCCCTGTCGCGAATTATCAGGGGAAGGGGTCGCCTTGCCGCGTCCGCTTGCGCCGTCGTCATGCTTCCGCCCGATTCGAGCGCGTCGACCATGCCGTTATAAAGCTCTCGGTCGTCGAGCGAACCCGACAACGCATACAACGCCTCGGCGTTGCCGCCGACTAAGTCAACGTCCGGGAGGTCGAACAACTCGTTCGTCGTCGCGTCGTAAAGCAATTCGTCGGCCAAGTCTCCGTCGCTCCACTTTTCCCAAACTTGAGCGCGGAGAATTGAAAGGGAAACGCGCGAATAGCCGGTCGCTATTAGTTCTGCCTCTGTTTTCGTCTGTGTCGCCATTTTTCTATCGTCCCCTACAACTTCTCAACATAAAAACCAGCAACGTAGCAACTCGCATACTCTGACGCCATCGCGCCCGGCGAACTCGACTCGTTACGCCAACCGACCGAAAATCGCGTCGCCGCTCCGCCGTCGACCAATGCGAGCGGGCTTTCGATTGATCCGAACCGAGATTCGCGAAGTCGCGTATTTTGCGCGCCGGTCCACGCCGCGCCGAGTAAATAGTTTGCGCTATTCCCAACGTCCCGAAGCAAACCGAAAACCGTATAAGTTCCGGCGTCCGCCCCGGTTTTATGGCTGAACTCGCACGAAAGAACTAGAGCCGACCGACCGGACGGAATAATACCCGACGAATTTGTCGAAGAGGATGTTAACCGACCGAACCGATTCGAATTCTCCGCCGTCGCATGGGTCGCCTGATAAAGCAAAGTAAACGGCGCACCAATCGCAAGCCAATTCGTGCCGTCGTAAACGATGTCGGCGTTTTTATCTGTCGAATAAACTCGTTCGCCCGCGACCGGCGTTCGAAATAGCCACGCCGTGCCGTCGACCGAAACGGCCAATACGTTCTCGGCGCGCCCCGACCACGTTCCCGACCCGCTATCGCCCACAATATGAATGTCGCCCGGCGACGGGGACTCCGGCGGCGCGTTTTGCTTCGCGCCCGTTGTTTCTTGTCCGATTGCCATTTGGTTTTATCCTCCGCTATGCTTTTTCGTATTCAATCCGAACTACAATATCGTAGGCGGTCGCGTCGAAGTTTGTCGTAATGGCAACGTTCGTCGCGTTTACCGTTACCTCGACAAGAGCCGCACCGGCGATTAGAATCGTCCCGTTACCCGGAAGCGCGATGTTTAAGGTGTCCTCTTTCAAACTAAACTCAAATCGAACTTGTCCGGAAAAGTCGATCGTTGAAATCGAATGCGCCGTCGTCGCCGTCGTCGCGTTCGGCAATGCCCCGACGTTGACCGTCTTTGAGTAAATTTTGCCGCCGCCGACCGCCGCGTATTTGCCGGTCCAATGCTCGGTAGTCGACCAAGAATCTTGTAACGGGTGCCACTCCGACTCTACTTCGCTATATGCGATCCATAATTTCTCGTCGGTCACATAAGCGACGATCGCGTAACTTCCCGGCGTTATGTAAATCCAGCCGCCAAGATAAACGGCGATGTCGCCATGCGACGCGGAGTCCGTCGCCCATGCGTTCGCTATCGTCCCCGACGCCGGGATTAAGTACGCCTGCCCGGTAGTAGGCGACCCCGGAGCAGCAAGAATATCACGGTCGACGAGCGTAATTCCGCCCGCGAACAAGTCGAGCAAGTTCGATATTTGGTTTTGCGTTACCTCGCCGCTCGCTTGCCCTTCGGTTAAAAGAGCGATCGCGGTTTGTGTCGAAGTGTGTTTAATTAGATTTGCCATAACCGAACCCTTGTCCCCTATCGAATCACGTTGCGAGAACGGCTAACGACGCACTCGCTCGACCCCGCCCCGCCGTTCCCTTTTGGTAAACCTTCGCAGAAAAAGCCGTCGATCCGGCGACCAGTCCGTCGGCAGTTTGCATCGCCGAAGTATACACGAAAGACGAAGAATCCGTTACCGTCGTCGTTCGAAGAACGGTCGACCCGGCGGCGTTCAATATGTCGACTTCGTATTTTTCGAACCCGTCCGTTAATGGCGGTTCGTCCAACTGCCCAATTAACCGCATGATTTGGCGCGTTCGGCGAATCCAAGAAATGGAAACGTCGTCCGTCGACGGCGACTCGCGGTTGTATTGAAGGTCGGCGGGCGAGAACGGCTTAATATTTTCGCCGCTTAATTGAACTTGCCACGACGAGTAATCAGCAATAGCTCCGCCGATCGGTATAATTTTGTAATATCGAGTTTGACCGATCGCCGAATGGTTGATCTCGACAAACGTTAAACCGTGGTCGTTAAGATGAATCGCGAGGTCGTCCGCCGCGTGCGAGCCTGTTTTCGACTCCGTGTTTCGAAGACCGCGAAGCAACTTCGATACGGTCCAAGTCTTGCCGCCGACAAGCGTCGCGGTTTGGAAACCGATAATCTCTTCGCCGATAAGTAGCCGGTTCATGCCGTTAAGGCACTCTATTTCCGTCACGCTTTCCAAGTTACCCGAAAGCAATTCAAGCGTTACGCTGTTGGCGCGATCCCAACTTCCGACAACGCCGTCGGCTAAAACAGAAGTCACATAGCCGACCGCCGCCTCGCCGACAATGTTCGTCGTGAATGTAAATTCTGAGTCGTCGAGGGATTCGTATAGGACCGCGCCCGACCATGACGCGCCGCCGGGAATCGCCGTTCCCGCAATAAATCCGGGGACAAGCGTCGTGCTTGGGTAAATAGGCGGAATGTCGACGACGTAAGTTGGCACAAATGGCGGTACGAATATTTGAACGTTCTTGTTTGTTGGCGACTCCGCCGTTGCCGGTTGCGTCACTATGTCGCGAGACTCGACGATTGTATCGAGACGTAAGATAAAGTTCGCGCCGATGTCCACTTGGCGAACTAAAACGTTCCACAGTTGATCGAGCGCGACGAATCGAAGAACGTCGTTTTCCAATGAGTCGAGATAGCGCGCGGGTAGCGACAGTTTGACCGGCTGCCGGTTCGCGCGCGCATACCATGCCGTTCGTTTTGCGATCGCTCGCGCTTCCGCGCCCGACTGATTCAGGACGATAGGAAGGTTTATATTTAAGACCGCGTCGGAATCGAATTCTTGGACCCGGTGCCGCTGCGAGCCGAATTGATAATCGGCTTCGTAATCAATGTATCGAATGTTCACTTCGGCGGGAATCTCGACGCCGTTGTCGTCTTCGACCTGAATCGGATATTCGCTGGCGTCCGTCCCTGTCTCTCTTGCGGATAGGTGATCAGTCGAGACGTCGATAACCGTCGCGAGTTCGCGGTCGAAAAAGTGGACGTCCTCGCCGCGCTCTTGCTCGATTATGTCGTAACCCATCATTATAGGTTGCAATGCTTTTGATGCCGCGACCGGCCCGACGACAGTAACGCCGCGCATTGTTCCGCTAGCGCGCGAAGTGTCGTATTTGCCCGACCGGCCCGCGCGATCCATCCACCGCCCGATAACTGTCGGCGCGGTAACTGTCCCCGCGTCGCCTCGAACAATGAAGTTTAATTGTGGAATTCGATTTCCGAAGTCGGCCAAAGCGAGTCGTTCGAATACAACGTAAGCAGTGCCGTTGAACGGCGGAACCTGCCCGCCGATCGAGGTCGGATCTTCGATCGCTTCAATGATCGAGTCGACCGCCGCATGCCCGCCGTTATAAATCCGGACGTCTTTAACTTTGTCGGGGAAAAACGGCGGTACTGTTTGCGTTATTGTGACAGTTGCGCCCGCTGATTCGGTAACGCAGTTTTTATTTTGAACGCGAAGCCGCGACGCACCGGAACTCGCCGTAAACGACGACGAAATAACGCCAAATGTTCCGTTATTTGCTCCGTTCGAAAATCCGCTAATAACGCAGTCGACGCCGGACCGAAAGGCGGACAAATCCGGCCCCCCGTTAGGCGAGTCAATTTGGAACGTATAAAACGGGACACCGCCAATGCGCGCCGGCGAACCGAAGGAATAGCCCGCAGTAATTACCGTCCCCGAAAGTTGGTTCGAACTCGCGGACGGGTCGTCGACTTCTTCGTATACGACATTGCCCTCTGCGAAAACGCGTTCGATCCCGTTAATCGTGTGCGGCGCGATAGCAACAGCAAGCGAAACGAAGTATTGATACGTTACATGGTCCTGCCCGCCGCCGCCCTTGCCGCCTATCGTTTCGTGGTGTTCGGTTTCCTCTAAGTCAGAAATCCAAATAATCGTCCCCGCAACTCGATTTTCCGCCCCGGCGATATAGTTAGCCGACGCGCCTTCTTCGGCTGATTGCAACTGAAGTTCGTTAAGTCGCGGCCCTTCGGTGTCTTCAGGCGGGAATAGCGCGGGCAAAAGAAACGCGTTGTCTATATAGCTCCCCATTGCGCCCAAAATCGGACCGAGAATCGGACCGACTCCCGGCACTAACGACCCGACGACGGTTAAAGCGAGCGAAGCCATTAAGACCCTTTTCTTCTTTCGGGAAAACGCCAAACTTCCGACACTTTTTCAAGCCACGAATCCGACAAGTCGCTCTCACAAACGCGCCCCGCCGCTGCGTATGCGTGAATAAATCGCGACGGCGAAACCAATATTCCAACATGGCCCAACCGGCCCAATGGTCCCCAACGAAAAACGAGAACGTCGCCCGTCTTCATAGCGTCCGCGAGAAACGGGCCAAGAAGCCCACAGTCGGCCAAGCCTTCCGACAGCATATCAGGCGTAGCGAGTCGCGGGTAACGCTTTATATCGCCGTGAGGAACTCCGAGCTTATCCGCCGTAACTGCGAGCAATCCGACACAATCAACCGCAACGCCGGGAGACCGCGCTTGGTGAGCAAAGCGCGATCCGATTTCAGCGCGAGCCGCGTCGATTATGTGTTCAACTTCTTTGTTCATTTCGTCTTACTCGCGGGCGTCTGCAAGACTCGGTCTTGCCCCGGAATATATGGGAACCCGCCGTTGTTCGCGATATTTGAATATCGATCGCGACAGGTTCCGAGCAACTTATCGCAACCTTGGACAATGTCGAAGGCATCGCCGGACGCGATGTCGTAAGGCATTGCGACCTGAAGTTCAATTCGCTTGTCGGCGTTTCGGTAGCTTTTAACGATGCCGGTTAACCCGTTGTTCGCGCCGCTTGTAAACGTAATTTTCCCGTCGTCGAAAACGGCTTCGTCTGTAAATGTTCCGAACCCCGGCGGACCTGTCGGATCGGCGAGAATAATTCGCCGCTTTAATCCGTCTTCCATTGCAAGAACAAGGCGACCGGACAGCGTAACCGACGCGACGTTAAACGCGCAATTCGAATCGCCGAAATCCCAACGACAAGTACGACCGTAAACGTCGCCGATCTTCGTCTTAAGAAAACGCATCGGGCCGGTGCATTCGGCTTGCCATTTCTCGCCGTCGAACATTGTTTTCGCGATCCAGTAAACATGAGTAACGACCGGCCCCGCCCACGGACAACGCCAATCGAAAACATACTCTTCGACCATTGCTTCGCGGAACAACCCCGCGCGCAAATCGTCGTCGGTAATCGACGCGGCGGTAATTACTCCGCGAAACTCTGTATCGTGATCGCGCATTGAGTCGGACCGGCGCGAGGCGGATTGATCGAACCCGCCGACAGGCGTATAAACTAGCCCGTCGTCGAGCGTAACCTTTCGATCGAATGATGTAAATTTGAACACGGTTGCATCGGCGCGCGTGATTTTCCAAGCGTGAGAAAGACGCTTCGTCCATGTCGTCTTAAAATCCGAATGAATTGTCGGAATAGTTAGCGGCATACCAACCGCCTAACTTCGCCGGGCGCGACCGTTTCGCGATTTCTTGAGACGAAGAACCGCGCCGCGACCTCTTCCTCTTCGCTTTCTTCCAACGCCGCGCGCGCCATTTCCGACGGCAACGCCGCAAGCGTTTCTATCGTTTCCTTGGAAATCCCGGTCGAAGACCGTTTTTCGAAGTAAAGCGTTTCGACAAGGCGCGCGCGCCACAAATCAGCGTCGAGCAACTGTCGACGCTCTTCGTCGACCGGTCCGATTGCCGAGCGAAGCGAAAGACCGATCGAGTAGAACCGCGCGAATTCGCGCTCGCGGTCGGCTTGCATCTTCTCCGCTTGCGATAGGCGACGGTTTAATTCGAGTTCGTCAAGAACAAGGCGGCGACGCTTAAAGTCATTCGAACCGCCTCGCGGCTTCGTCGCGACAAATTCTTCGACGTCAATTTTCAGTCGTTCAATTTCCACATACGCGCGGCGCAATTCCTCGACCCGCGAATCTAATTCCCGCAAAACTTGGACGTACTGCCCCCATGCGGTCGGCGCGCTCTTGCGAACTATAAAGTTGTCGATTTGAAATTCGGAATGGAAAGGTCGGTGATCGCTCAACAGGTCGCCGAGTTCGCTTGCTATGTCCCCATTATTCATATCCCAACAACGCCCCCGTTTTGTAAGCCACTTCGCCGAGCCAGCATAGCCGTTGACGCTGTAAAGGTTCTCGTTCGATAGGAAAACGTTTCGACAGTGTTTACGTTCGCGTCGGAATTTTCCAGTCCGCCCGCAAGCGTTGCCGTTTCTTCTTGTTTCGAACAAGCCATATCGGCGCGCGCCGTCCCCATGTCGGCTTCCTCGGCCCATGCGTTAATCGCTCGGTTGTACGAAAAGACTTCAGTCTTAAAGTCTGTCGATCCGCCGCGCCCGCCGAATATATAAGGCTTACCCTCAAGACAAGTTCCGCCGACCCGTTCGTAACCAATGGCGGCATAGACTGCGATTTTCTCGAACGTATCGGTCGCCGGGTGATACATAAGAGGCGCGGCGTATGGTGTCGGCTCGCCCGGTGCGATAAAAATTCTTCTCTCTTCGCCGACCGCAATCGCGCGCGCGTAGTATCGCTCTTGCGGCAACGCAGTGACAGCCGTCCAAGTGTCGACGCTTGCGTCGTACTTCTTCGCGTTCGTTTGAGATCTTCCGCCAAGCGCGTAGCCTATCCCGTCGATTGCTGCCGCCGTTCCGCGTTCCATTTGGAACCCGAGCGTTGCCTTTGTCGACCATGAACCGCCCGCCGAACCGGAAAATTCGCGAACGTCCGCCGCGTCCGTCCCGGCTGCGTCGTCACCAAAGAAATATAACCGCTTGCCGATCGCGAACCCCGCCGCGTTCGCCCGCGTGACCGGCGACGAAACCTCTTCGGACCATGCCGCCGTAGTATATTCTCGACGGTCGAGATTAGTCGCGCCCGAACCCGAGCCACGAACGAACAGGTCAACCGATACGCGCGGGTAGTCCGCGCTTGCGGGCGTCTTAACTCGCTTTGTCCACGACCCGTTGATCGTCGACCCGTCAACAAGCGAATAAATCCCCGCCCTATTCGCTGCGAGTTCGTGGTCGAGTCCGCCGTCGTCCTTCGACTTGACGTTTAAGAGCGACGAGCCATCATTGAAAATATAGAAAGTCGAACCCGCGTTAACGGTTGTTGCGTCAGGAAGTCGAACGTCCCAAGTCGCCACGGTCGGCGCGGCTATGTAAACGTGAATCAATTTCGAGGCGAATACCGTTCCCCCGCCGCCGCCAATCGCGACGCGTTGAACCGGTCCACCGTAAAATCGTTGTTGTGTCCACATTTATAACGCTCGCCAAACTTTCGAGCCGCCCGAATCTAACCCGAGAAATATCATAACCGCCGCGTTCGCCGCAACGGTTGCAATCGTCGCCGCCGCCTGATTTTGAACGACAAGAGAAACCGCGCCGTCGTTGAATATCGAGAAAATCGGACCGCCTGTCGGAAGGTTCGTCGTCGCGGGAAGTTTTGCGATAGGCGCACCGCTCGACGTTTCCCAAACATGAACGAACCCCTGAAGGATCGCCATATTTACGGTTGCGATTATGTCGCCATGATTTATGGCACCGCCCGCGAACTGCTCGTCGCTTAACTCGTCTTCGTTCTTAATCTCTACAACCGGAATGTCGCTTAGGTCTTCCGCGTCGAACCCCTCGATTGAAACCGGAAGTTGCGTGTCGATTTCTAAACCGAAGCGAACGGGAACGTCGAATTTACAACCCGCCTTAACAACTTCCGCCGCCGCCGGTGCCGATGTAAACGTTACGATTCCGTTCGTCGTGTTAACCGTATAATGGACGCCGTCGGTCTTTGCGACAGAATCAACCGATACGGCGATCGACCCGGCAACCGGCTTTTCGATCGTTCGCGTTCGAGTAATCGCGCCGCTTGTATAGGTCTTGACTAATTGAAACGTCGTTGTCGACCCGTCCCCCGTGCCGATTGTTTCGTCGGTCGTCGATATTGACGCGTCGCCCGAATTGTGGGTCGTCCCGGTCGCGGTCGTCGCGTAATCCGTCCAATCCTTCCACCTGAACCCGTTAGCCGAGCCAAGGCGAGCCGTAAAGAACTCGATCAATTCGTATAGGTCTGCGTGGCTTTTGATGCCGTACCGGGCATTATAGCGACGCCTCGCAGAAGACGACCGCGCGACCGCTTCCTCGATGCCTGTTCGAAGCTCCGTTATTCCGGTGTTAAATCCCGGACCGCCGGTCGAGCCGTAAGAAATGCGGTCGGGAAAATTGACTTCGTGAAACCCCATTATCGGCTTACCCTATTCTCGACATTGCGCGACGAACTCCGTCGGCTACTTGTTTCTGCGAGCGATCAAACGAACCCGCGTCGCGCGTATATATTTTCTGATTTACGATTATGGTCTTTGAGCCACCGTCGCCCGCCTCGACTCCGAGCTTCCCGTCGGCTGTTCTCTTGAGCGGCAAGATTGCTTCCGGTCCGGCTTCGCCGAGCAAGCCAGTTCGCCCCCCGCTCATGGGGAAGGTTGTCGGCCCGCTGAATACGTCGCCATGCGCGAATACGCCGCCGCTTGCGAATTTTCCATTATTCAGAGCCAGATCTCGCGCCGTAATGGAATCGCCGGCCGCGACAAGCGCGTCGAATGTTTCGCCGCCACTATCACCGCCCCCGCCAAGCGCACCGCCTAACGCTCCACTTAACGCGCTGAGAAGCCCGCTAAACAAATCGCGCATAGAATTTCGCAGCGGCTCCATAACCAAAACTTCGGTCATAATCCGAACAATACCGCGCGCGAGATTCTCGAAGGCGTCTTCGATCGACGTAACGTTAACGAGAATATCCTCGAAGAAATCGGCGAACGCGTCGCCGATCTTCTCGCCCATTCTTTCGAATGTTTGCTCGATGCTCTCGCCCATTGTCTTTGTCTTCTTGTCAATGCTGCTAAGTTTACCGGCGAGTTCGTCGTACTTCGCGATCAACGCTTCGACGCCTTCAACTTCGGAGTCGTTCAGCGCGAGAATAAATTCGCGACGCGCGACTTCGCGTTCGCGCGCTTCGTTTGACATTCCCGAAAGTTCTATTTCTTGCTCCATCAATCGAAGCGTTTCCTTTGCTCGCGCTAATCCGTCCTCTTGCATTTGCGCGCGGCGTTCTTCGGCGGCGTCCGACTCGGCTTTTGCTATCCGCAATTTCCCCTCGGCGGTCAAAGCCTCTTCGGCGATCCTCGCCGCCTCTATTGCCGCTTTGTGCTTAGAAAGTGCTAACGCCTGAATTAGCGTTATTTGATCCTTCGTTAAAGTTAACGACGTACCCGCTATCGTTGCCTCGGCGCGCTCGACCGCGAGGCGTTGGACGCGCGCGGCTTCATCTTCGCCGATTAACATTACTTCCATTTTTTGGGACTCTATTAACGCGTCAAGAGACTCTTTCGCCGCGACGTTCGCCGCTGCGTCCGCCTTGGCTTGCGCGTCGGTTTTCTTCCTGTTCTTCGCCGCTTGCTTCTCGTCTTCCATCAAGCCCGCAATTTGCGACAGTTGCATAATTTTAATTAAGCGATCTTTCGCGCTCAATTTTTCAAGGCTTGCCGCATTTGCGAATATGGCGTTCGAGATTGCGCGCTGTTTCGCGGTCTTGGAAATCAAAGAAGCCTCGCGGGTCATTAAGGCGATTCGCTTTTTAAGCGCGGACATTGCGTTTTTTGTCGCGATCACCGCGTCAACCTTAGACTGTGCGTCCTCTGCGTCTTGTTTCTTATTATCCTTCAGGTTATCCCTATATTTTTGCAATGCCCGTATATATGTTTCAAGGTTGCTAATACCCTTTTGTATTTGCATAGAACTTGATCGAGAGACTACCGGTCCAGAACCGTAATCTGTCACGCTTACATCGGGGCCAAATCCACCCGGCGCGCGGCCTGTTATTTTTTCGACCGCGCTAGCCATGCCGATTATATCGGCGGACTCGATTTTAGCGTTAGCCGACTCGGCGGCCATAACTCTAAACGCCTCCGACTTGGCCTCGAATAGCCGTATTAAACTATCAATCGCGGACACTTGTTTCGACGATTCTTTCAGTTCTGTTCCTCGCTCGAACGCTGCGACGGCGGCGTTAAAACCTTTTAGTCTATCAGCTAGTGCCGCCTGTCGTTCGGCGAACTGTTCCGCCGACCGTGTCGCGGAATCCGCCCCGCCGCTAAACGTAAAAAACGCCGCCGTTGCGAGCGCAAGACCGGTAACAATTAAGCCGATCGGATTTGCCGCCATTGCAACATTTAACGCCATAACTGTTGCGGTTAGGGTTCGTAGCTGTTTAGCCAACTTGATAACAAACAGAATAACCGCTTTGGCGATTAAGGTCTTAATCCAAAAAGCGACTATGCGAAGCGCGACCGCTAAAACGTTCGCCGCCTTGCTCGCCTTGTCTTCCGCTTCGGCGAAGCCGTATATGATCCGAATTGCCGACCGAAGAGTATCAACCGTCGACCGTACCGCGCCGCCGAAGCCGCCTTCGCCGACCTGAATCATTGCCTCTTCAATAGCCGAAACAAGAGTCTTAAACGAACCGCCGAGCGTGTCGCTCATTACCTTAGCAGCGTCTTTTGCCGCGCCTTCGGCCTTTATGTTCGCTTCGGTTAAACTTTCAACCTTCCCGATACTGTCAACAAGAATAAGAGCCGCCGCCGCATTACGCCGACCAAACATCGCGACCGCGTCGGACGCGCTAAATGAAGTCCCCGCCAACTTCTTAAACACGCCCGAAAAATCGTTTAATTCGTCCGGCTGTAGTTCTTCGGCTGTTATGCCGAGCCGCTTCATAGCCGCCTCGGCTTTCCCTGTCGGCCCGAGCAAAGCCGCAAGAACTCCGCGCAAATTCGTGCCCGCCATTGACGCCTGAATTCCGGAGTCGCCCAACGCGCCTATCGCCGCGCTTGTATTCTCAAGCGATATACCGAGCGCGCCCGCGACCGGCCCGACCATTTTTAACGCTTCCGCCATTTGCGTAACATCGGTGTTCGCCGAGTTCGCCGTATTAACGAGAACGTCGCCGACGCGCGTCATTTCTTCCGCCGCTAGCCCAAACTGAGAAAGAACATTCGAAGCGATGTCCGCCGCCTTGCCAAGATCGAGTGCGCCCGCTTGGGCGAGGTCGAGGGTGCCCGGTAACGCTTTAATCGCGTCGTTCGCCGTAAACCCCGCGCGCGCCAAAAAGACAAGCCCTTCGCCCGCCTCGCGCGCCGAGAAGACCGTCGTCGACCCCATTTTACGCGCGACGCTTTCAAGTTCGGACAGTTCATCGCCGAACTTACCCGTTACCGCTGAGAGCGTCGCCATCGTTTGCTCAAACCCCGCCATCGTCTTAATTGTTTTTGTTAAAAGGATCGTCGCGCCGATGCCCGCGAACATGGCCTTCATTCCGCCCATTGTCGACTTGAGCTTCTTCGTCGACGCGCCCAAACCGGCAACCTTTGCCTTCGCGGCGGTCGCCGATCGCCCCATACTTTTTGTTGCGGCGTTAAACTCCGTCGCGCCCTTCTTGGCACCGGCGGCGTTAATCGCGACGGAAATCATGGGCATGACTGCGAGGTTCCTTTTCTTTTCGACTTTCTACGTTTTCCGATTTGGTCGACCGTTTGTCGGACGACTCCCGCGCCCACAAAAGCCACTCGGAATCCATAGCCGCGACAAGATCATACCAAAAACGAACCGATTCTTCGTCGGGAACTATTAGGCGCAAATATGCCACAACGTCCGCCGGTCGTAGCGGCGACGCGCCGAACCCGTTCGACTCTCTCGCCGCGTGTAATTGATTGAACGCTCGCCAGACGGGTAGCAGGTCGGGGAATATCTCCGGCTCCTCTTCGACGAATGCGGGAATTTTCCGCTTCGAGCGGTGCCGGTCGCTCTTCGGCTCCGACGCCTTAACGACTCGATCCCCGGTCGCCCCATACTTGAGCCACCAACGAAGAGCCGCCCTCAGTTTCCCGCTGAATCCTCGGCAACGCCCGCGCGATACTCCTCGACGTCCTGAGCTTCGTCGCGAACGAATTCGTAAAACTCGCGAAGCGACGGATCGTTAAACAGTTCGAGTGCCTTTTCGGGAGAATAGGGAATCGTTTTCCCTTTTTCGTCTTGAATGTTTTTCCAATCAAGAAGAACGTGTACCGACATTGCTTCCTTCATATACGGCTCAAGCGCGTTAATATCGACGCGCCCGCGCTTTCGCATTATCTTCTTCAAGTCCGAACGCTTAAGCGTTCCTAATTGACGTTCGTAATTCTTGTTTCCAAGTCGCGCGATCTTTAATTCGATGCATTTTCCGCTTTCGTCTTCGTCGCCAAACTGAACCCAACGACCGCTAAGTTCGAGGTCGAGGTCGGTTCTAAATGTACTGAGCTTGGGCATTTCTATTTACTCCGGGGCTATGGTGGTTTTGAATGTAGCCATTTTCGACACGCTAACCGACTCGCGGTTATGCGGTGTATCGCGAAATCTGAATCGTCCGAGAGTCCGTCGAATTGATGTGCGCGGTAAATTCGAGGTCGACGATGATATCTTCGTTTTGTCCGCCCGCGACAGTCTGACCGCTCGTATATCGAACGCTCGGAATCTCAATAACGTAACCCTTGCCGGTTGAGTCTTCGAAAACGATAGTCAGTTCGGACGCGGTGAAATTTAGGTACTTGTCGATCATTGCTTCGCTCTCTAAGTAAACTTGAAGCGATCCGGTAACGTTTAACGTTCCCTTTCCGACATCGACCGCGCCCAAAGTGCCGACAGCCATTCGGGTTCGCATGTTGTTGGCAATCGTTAACGATGCCCCGACAACAGTTGATCCGTTGCCGATGTCGGCGTCGCCCTCCGAAATCGCGAAGACGTCGTCTATAGCATTCATAACTTCATTGGCCGAGTTGTCGACAAACGTTCCAGCCGACGCCGACGCGCTGGTACAACTCTTACCCATGAAAGAGAACGAACCGTTAATCAACGACTCGGTCGCAATGTTAATCGTGAAACCGTCAACGACCATGCCGAGGTAAGATTGAAATTCATTCGTTAGGTCGGTGAATTGCTTTTCGATCGCGAACGAACGGAATTCCGTTCCGTTTTGGATGTACGCGCCTTGCGTAATTGTAATTGCCGGACCCGCGACAACGGTCGTAAGGCTCGCGTCGGCGACTAAAATTTTCTGCGTCGTAACAGTGCCGGTTACTTTGAAGTAACCGTTATTCGCCGCGTCTGCGAATCCCGAAACCTTGATCCATCGACCGGTAGTCGGGTCATTCCCCCATGCGGACGTGTGATTAAATGAGTCGTCCACCGTCGACGCCGAAATACCGGTATCGGCGACATCGACGGCAAGTTCTGCGACCCAATCAGCGGACAACAACCCCGCTTCGAATAAATCGTCGTGTGCGCCGTAGCTCAGTTCGACGCTAACGTCGCCGCTCGCCGAAATGTTAGTTCGGACGACGTCCGAAACTTGTCGGTCGTTCCGAATCTCCGCCGAGATAGCGGTCGAAGTATCTTGTTTAAGGCTTTCGCCCGTAACTCTAAACCGCGTATAATTCCCTGTCGGTGCCGTCGCATACGTCGTTTCTTCCGAGTACGCGAGGTCCATCATCGATGAATCTGCTCTAGCCATTTTTTCTACCCCTTTAGTGAGTCAAACCGAAAAGGCAGTTCGACGTTTACTTGCCACCAACCCGAACGTTCGCCCACGGTAATAACTCGCGGGTTCATTATTCGGATACTACCAGAAGAGATAGATTTCCCTTCATAATTCGCGCGGAGCAACTCCGCCACAGCGCGAATGTTCCCTTCGCCCGTGAATGCGGGCGTAAAAAGTTGGACCGTCACAACCGCCGCCGTCCTGAATGTCGGATTCGTGCCGAACTCCAAGACAACCCGGTCGCCCATTTGGAACGAAACCGCCGCCCAAACCGTAGCCGACCCACTCAACCCGTCGACGTTCGGCAAATCAAACGGCGCGTTCGGCCATTGCCGAGCCGAGTCGACCGCCGACAGCGTGTCGAGAAATGTATCGAGCGACGTCGAGAAATTCGTAACGGCTACGTCCGTTGCAACTGGCATTAAATCGCCCCAAATTTCAGGCGCGCGCTTTCAATTGAAATTGCGAGCATCCCGCCCGGTGCCTGTACTGAGAACCCGTTGCGAACGAGAACCGAGCCTTCGGACACCTTGCGCCGCTTGAAGTCTTTTGTCGGCCCCGGATTACGCGGAACGAATCCGCCGTTCTCTAAAATTTCGATATATTCGACCGCGTTCGAAATGAAAACTATTTGATAGCTCGGAAGTTTGGAAAGTTTCGCCGCACCATCCGACATAGTCTTTGCGCCGTTCTTATCTTTCGCCTTGCGCGCAACGACAGGTAGCGACCCGATAGAAATTTGCCAACCGCCACGCGCGCGACCGGTATCGACCGGCGTTCGCTCAACAACCGACTTCAGAATATCGAACGAAATCTTCTTTTGAACAAGTGCGACCTCTTCCGGGAGTAACCCCTTAGATATTGCGTTTAGATCGCGATTGAATTTTTCAATTCCCGTAATCATGGCCCTACCTTCTCAATTGCAATATATACGCCGCGACACTTGCGCCGCTTTCGATCTTCTCAAACCCGAGTATCTGCCAAGTCGTTCCACTCTTTATTAAGCGACCGCCGGTTAGCTCGTCTTCCTCGACGCCTGTCGGAAGTGTCGCCGATATGACCGCTTGCGCGTCGCCGAATTGAACGAGCGCGCCGTCGACCTCGTCGGGGCGAAACGAGAACAACGGCGACGCTTTAACCGTCCCGGTTACTGGCGAAGTCGTCGTAACTTTGCCCGTCGCGACTGAATATTCGCCCGTCGTCCATCGCGCCTGTAATGTAACGTTTGCGCCGAACTCGTCGAGAATCGTAACGACCTCGCCCGGAATAGTTGTATCTAAAACACTCACGCGCGCGCAATCTCCCCGCTACTGGCGACCAACAAGTCGCGAAGCAATAGTTCGACCTTGCGAAACTGTTTAATCTGCGACTTGCCGCCGACAAACGTCTTCGACGTCGTCACCGCGCCGCGACCGATGCCGGTTCGCTCGCTTTGAATCGTTCCGGGCGATGCAATGTCCGGAAGCAATCCGCCCGTTTCCGTGATATGACGAACGGCAAGTTCCGCCGTTGCGTCTTCCAATTGCGAAGGAACTTCGTCGTCGCCTATCGTGAACCCGTCGTAATCGACAACTTGCCAACGCGGCCACGCGAGCGATTGCGTTTCAACTTGACGAACGCCAATCCAACGACGACTATATACGACGTCTAAATATTGGGTCGCGATTCTCAACGCCTCTTCCTTCGTCGCGGTGGACGCGCCCGACCAGTCAGTCGACGCGCCGTGCTTCGTGTGATAGGTGTCGGCGTCGGCGACCGACAAATACGAATCCGCCGCCGCGAGTCCTGTTCCGTCTTCAACCGTGATTGCCATTTACCGACCTTTCCTCGCGCTACTGCGCGCCGCGCGCCTTGCGAATTGCCTTAATGATTGCCGCGCGCTTCGCCTTTGCGGGAAGATCGAGGTCTTCGTCGTCGGCAATAACGTTTAACTCTGCGAGCGAGCGCGTTTCGAGCCTGTCCGACTTCGGCGCGGTCGGTGTTTTTTTCGCCGCCTTCTTCTTCGCCTTCTTCTTCGCCGCCTTTGGCTTCTCGCCTTCGGTCACAATCGAAAAACCCTTCGCTTCATATTCGGGGAAATCCGATTCGCAAATAACGTAAACCGTGCCAGACTTATCGACGACCGTAATAACGTTTTCTTGAGGCATAGCGGCGACCTTCCAGATTGAGAAGTCGCCGTCACGGGCTACCCGTGACGGCGATCTATAAACAACTAACCGAGAACGCGACAAACAAGTTCCGGGCGAATCAACTTCGCGCCCCACAGAATATCAAATTCCCAAGCCGTGCGCTTGTGTTGGCGCGAAACTTCAAGTCGAAGAACAAGCCCGGTCTGCGGGTCTTGCATCGACATAATTTCCGAACCCAAGGCAACGTCGAGCGTATTCGAAACAAGCGGGCGAGTTGCGAAGCCGATAGCGTCGCGATGGAACGCCATGTTTACAACATGGGAAGCCTCAAACGTTACGACGGTGTTATCTGCAATGATAGAGGGAAGAGCCGGAGCAAATGTAATACCTGTCATGGCGTCGCCGGCCGCCGTAACGGCGGACGTATTCGTTACGACGAAATGCGCCGTTCCGCTTACGCCGTTGTCGGTTAGTCCGGCAAACGAGAAGAGGTCGCCTTGAACAACTGTTCCCGTAAGGGTGCTACCGTCGACATTCATTGTCGTTGCCCCTGCCGCAAGTGCGACGTTAACTAGGCAAGTTGCCGCGCCGGACCCGTTATCAATCGTTCCGGCGGTATGGGTTAGGACGTCGTCTTCGTAGAACCAATCGAACCCGTACTTTCTGCCCATTTCGCCTTCAATCTTAACGGCGGCGTCGCCGGTCTTCTCGAAGTCCGAAAATGTAGCCAATGCAAGTGCGTTCGCTTCGGCGTCGACGTCAAGAACGAAACGCCGATCGTTTCGCGGTGCTAACATCTTGTGCAGCGCGCCGCGCGCGCTGATAATCGACGTTGCGTCTGAGGCAAACGGCGTTGTTCCGGCAGTTCCTACCGCCGCGTAAACGCCTTTGTACTCTTGCATAATGTCGTTGTTAACATCGCTCGCCAAAGCCTTAACAGCTTCGGAAACTTGCATCGGGACGAAGTGCTTATTCCGATCGACCTCGGTTAGCTCTTTGTCGGTCAAGTAAAACGCGTCGTTCTGTTGCCAGTTGTCGAGCGCGATTTGAACCTTTGTCGGTGTCGTGTCCGAACCGGCGGGCGGTGTGTTTGAAGGCGCGACGGCGGAAGTTGTAACCGCGACGCTCTTCGGAATGTCGATCGTGTCGCCCTTTTCGGCGGCTTCGCTTGAATACGACCCGTTAACGAGTCGAGGCATAACGACGACCTGTCGCAAAGCCATTAAGCCTCGCGCTAGAATCTTCGGCATGATGTTTGAGAGACTATTAGCCATGATTTGAACCCTTTTTCTACTGCCTTATAACCGGGTACGAATCGGCTTCCCGCCTCTACGCGTTCTGAGCGGCTTCCCGCCGCTCGACTTCCCTTGCTCCGCACGATCGCCGCCGACTTTGTCGACTAATCAACGACCGTAACTTCGCCCGATGCTATCTTCTCGAAGTTCGAGTCGATCGCGTCTTGATCCGACCGCGATATAGTTCGCGGCGAACCGCCACTTCTTCCGCCTTGTCCGTCGTCGCTGTGCGTTCCTAAGCCACGGTTCCCGCTTCCCGCGAAAGCCGACCCGAAATCGTCGCTACCTTTCATGGTGTCGACAAGTTCGGCGACGCTCATCGGGTCTTGTGAACCCGGTTTAAGCGTGACCTTTGGAACGCCTGTCGCCGGGTCGACGACCTGCGCGACGTAATCGCCGTGCGGGCCTTCAATCATGCGAACCGCTCCGCGTACATGAGGCAAAAGTAACCGAACGTTCCCCTTAGACGCGTTGATTGCCGCCGTAGCCGCCGCGTCGATAAGATGTCGTTCGAGTTGTCCCATTAACTGACCTGATTTTTCTTTTTCCGATGTAATTTCCGCCGTGTGCTTTTCGACGAATTGCGCCTCGCGCGCTGCGATAGCGTCGCGGAATTTGTCCGTTTCTGAAATGTCGCCGGACAACTTTTCCGCCTTAGCAATAGCCGCCCGCGCGGCGTCCGGCGTTAGATCGCCGAACGCGTCGACCGATGCTTTCGCCGTTCGTGCGTTTTCCCGTTCGCGTTCGAGTGCCGACCGAAGCCCGGAAACGTCTTCCAGCCGATAGCCGTCGACAGGATCGACGGACAAATAGAACCGACCGTCGTCGCCCTTGGCGTACTCCGGCTGAATTGACTCGCCCAACTCGTCGTGCGCGCTCGCGGAAATAATTGCTTTTAGTGCCATGTTTCAATTCTCCGACGCGACCGCGATCGGTCGCCGCTGTTATGGTGGTGGTGTTTTTTTTGCGGTCGACCGACAGGACAACCGACGCGCGCGATCGTATCAGAAGACCGCTTCGAATCCTAACGTCTAATTCTCCGGAAGCCGCACCCGCCGCACTAATTCACCGCCTCCGGTGGCGCGATCGGCGTCTTTCTGTCCTTCGCCGCGATGATTTCACCGCCGAAAGCCTCTTTAAGATTTCGCGCTTGCGTCATTTCTGGATCGGGATCATGCCCGCCCATCGAGAAGCCGCCGGGGAACGATTGCAAATGCCGTTCTGCTATCTCGCCATATCCGCCGTCGCTATCGTCGGTAATGTCGCCCGCGCGAATTATCAACGTTACGCCGTTATCCATTTTTAGCTTCAACAAGTTATATGCCTTTCAAAATGTCCATTATAAAACGAAAGTATTCCGGGTCGCCCCGCGCAAGTGCTGCCGGGTTAGCGAACATTTGTTCGATACCCATTGAAATAATTTCGGTTGCCCTGTCTCCGTAATCCTTACCCATGTATGTAGACAAAAAGTCGTCTTCCCATGCGTACTCTGAGGCTTTGTAGTTGTAATTTGGAAATAACTTTTTCATTTGTTGCCGCCCCTTCGGGTCGGCTTTCGCGCGCTTCAGAAGAAACTCACGCGCGCGCTTAGTAAATTTACCAAATTCGATGTGGTGCGCGTACTCGTGAATGATTGTCCGAATCGGCGAGTTTTTCGCAAGAAAGATACCGCGATTTGCGTCGAGTGTGCCCTTATCGAGTCCGCTTCGCGCATATGCTCGACCGTCGGAGGTTCTGCCGATGGGGACGTTTAGCTGCTTTTTCCCGACCGAGTTCTTCGAAACAACTTGCGACAACCACTCTTCGGCTTCCCGCAAATTTGCGTCGAGTGTGCCGCGCGTACTCTGCGCCCCGAAATAACCCTTCCTTCCTTCGATGAAAGGTAACTCGGCGTCGTGTATTTGCCCTTTTAACTTTCGTTCCAATTTGGCGAGTTCAGTTTTCCATTTCTGCGACCATTTATTTACAATCCCCGGCCCCCATTCCTCCAAGCCTTCATCACCAAGGGACCATTTAAGGCGAGCGATGCGCTTCTTCACTCTATTTATTTCTTGTTGTTCCCAAGCCGTGATGTTCTTAGCGGAGCGTACCGGGTCTTTTGCAATCTCTAAGCGAATCTTTGCCGGGTCTTTCGACCTTAAAAGTTTCAATAGTTGCCGCCGCTCTTCGCTTCCGGCGGTTATAAACGTCGGGTCCGAAGGCGCGCGACCCGCCCGGTTGATAGCGTCAAGAATTCGGCGCTTCTCTTTTTCCAATCTGGCTTTTAATATCGGGTTCGCCGTTCTGGTTGAGTGTGGCAACGCGAAAAAATCGTCCAACGCTAAATTAACATTATCCCAACCGATCGCGAGAGAATCCTTCGAGAGCGTGTCGTAACGCTTATACAATCGTTGGAGTTGTATTTGTAGATTACGGCGTTCCATTTGTAATTTAGGCCCTATGGTTTTTCCCTTCTTGGCAATATCGAAATTGCGAATCAAGTCCTCCATCGCGTTAATATCCGCGCGCAATGAATCGAAAAACGCCGGGCTATTACCTATATCGTCACTGAGCGCGATAACCTGCAAGCGAATTTCTTCGCTCGTTAACTCTACTGTCTTTTCCGTCGCTGCCGGTGCGGCAGGCGTAACGCTCGACTCTTTCTTCGTGACCTTCTTCGCGACCTTCTTCTTTCTCGGAATAGCCGGTTTCGTTCCGCCGCGCGTCGAAAGAATCTTCGACTCTAACGATTCCAATTGTTGAAGGGTAAGCGACTGAAAATTACGGTCGACAAATTGCCGAATATCAACGTTCCCGCGCCGAAAGAGCTTCGCCTTTCCCGGCCCGAGCGCGAAGTTTTGAATCGCCTTCGGTTGAGCTTTGAGCCACGGCCCATAAGTCAACTTCGCCGGAACCTCGCCGTTAATCGAAGCGCGAACGCTCTTCGGCGTGTCCTTAAATCGCCGCGCGAACTTCTTGTTCCCTTTAAGCAATTCCTTAAAACTCTTGGTTATGGGAACAATCGTTGATCGACATTGAAAGTGCATCGGCGGACGCGGACCGCGTGTCGGCTTAAACTCTCGACCGTCGAGACTCGCGCAAATGTCGGTCGTTCGGGCGTCGAGTGTCGCAAGATAGCGAACCGCCTTTACGACGTCCTGATTCGCTGCGAATGTTTGCTCTCTCGCCGCCGCTGATATGTGATTAACCGACGTTCGAACCGTTGCGCGCGCATTGCGTCGGACGGTGCCGAACGCGCCCGAGAACGCGTCGCTCGCCTTGCCAACAAGCCGCCGCGTTATTTGGTCGATGCTTTCGCCTGTTACCATTCCGATTGATATTTGCTGTTTAATGACCGACCGCGCGTTAAGGTCGACCGTCTTCCACCAATCGCGCAAAATCTTACCTTGAAACGGCTTCGCGGAAACGACCGCCCGAAGCGTGGCCGGGTCGGGTACGCGGTACGCAATGTCGAGCGGTAACGCATCGCGAAGCGCGGCGCGTTGCCATCGTTCCTCAGAAATTGCGAGGTCGAGCATGTTACGCCGCGACACTTTGCCGACGTTCTTAAACCCTTTTCCGAGAATCGAGTCGACCGCCGACAACATATCTTTGTAACGCTTTGTGCGCCACGGTCCCGGATCGAAGCCGTGAATCGCAATCCGGTTAAGCCGCGACCGCACCGTTCGTTCCAAATCAGGGAAGACGTCTTTCGCGAGAAGCTCCATAATTCGCCGCTGCTCGCCACTCTTGAAGCCTTCAAGTAGCAACGCATGACGAACCGCCGCATCTTGAAGTTGACCGTTTACCGACACGGATTACGCCCCCGTATCGAAGACTGGACCGTCGTCTTTGTCTCCGTCTTCGTCTTCGTCGTCGCCCCCGCCGAACGTTGGCAAATCCGGCCCTTCGTCTAACACGGCTTGCGCTTCCTCTTCCGGAACAACTCCGTCGCTTAGTAAACCGCGCCGCTTCAACTCTGAAATCGCAGTAACCGCCGTTATGATTCTTTTTTCTCTAAGAGCGGTAATCGCCTTTACGTCTTCCGCCGCACGAACGCCGACCGCGAAGTCGTCGAACACGCGGACGCGGACACCGTCGGGCATTTCTTCCCCGTCCCATAACGCCGCAAACTTGAACGCTTCGTTTAGGAAGTTTTCCAAACCGCGAACCCACAGTTTAATATCAGCGTTCGCCCCGTCTTCTCCGATCGTTCTCGAAGTCGCGGTCGCCGAACTTGTGCTTTCGGTGAATGGACGCATTCCGAGAACTTCCATCCAATCTTCGATTTCCTTAAGGTCCATTCGCCCGATTTCCGCGCCCTTGCCCGTATGTTCGACGAACGCCATTTTCGCTTTCTCATTTGTCGAACGGAACAGCGCGGCGGGACCGAGCGAAATCGGCTTTTCCATTTCCTCTTCACTTAAGCCCGAAAGGAACAAGATCGCGAAGCGAGCAAACCGCAATAAGTGCCGTTGGTCGGCGTAGCTTTGCCAGTGCGCCAAGTTCGCCCAAGCGAGCTTTTCTAACGGCGGTCGCGCCGTCATAAACCCCGTTCGTTCCGTGTAAAATGTCACAATCGGAATTTGCGGGAACGTATACATCCCCGAATTAACGAGTTCGAAGTCGCCCGTCTTCGGGTCGCGCCGATGCAATTCCCAAGTCCCCGGCGACTCAACAATCGACCCGTCTTCGTTCTCGACGCGAACCGGCGCGTTGATTACGCGAACATGCGGAACGCGTATCTCGCCATAGTTGCCGACCTCTTCCGAACGCGACTCCGATATTCGGACTTGAGACAACTCGTTTCGACCGTCTACGCGCTTCCACTTCCACGCGAACAACTGTCGCGCCTTTACATGCGTAAAATAGGGATGAAGCCCCCGCGCGCGTTCTTCGCCCGCGTCGCCCGCGCCGTTTTCGTCAAAGTCAACGACCAAATGCGTTAACCCGTGATTGATCGCGTCCGCGAAAACATCGCGCGATAACTGCGTAATGTCTCGACCCGTCATGTCTGAATTATCAGGGATCGCCTTCGTTCTTCCCGGTAACGCCTCTTCGTTCTCGATCGTGATCGGTTTAGAAAACGGCTTCGCCGTAACCCGCTCGACGGCGTCTTCGTAACCGGCGAACAGGATAGCGCGCGCGACCCTTACTCGATACGTTTCGTCGTCTTCCTTCGGCTCTTGCGGAAGATACTTCCGGCCGGCTGCGCGCATTGCGGGTGTTCCGCCTAATAGCGTGTCGATCAATTCCCAACGATCGACCATCGCCGTAAATTCCGGCGACGGCGTGTCGACGTCCGCCCGTCCGTCCGACTCGCCGATACCGAATCCGTTTCCGTTCATTTTTTATCGTCCCCGTTGTCGTCTGCGAAAGACCAGTCGTCGTCCTCTTCTTCGTTGTTGATTTCTTCAATATCAATAACGAACGCTTGAGTCATTCCGTCGATTTCGGCTAACGTCGTCTTCATTCTGTCGATAATTTGAGCCGTCTCGGTGATCGGGCCGCCTGACTCGCTTGACGGCTCCGTGCGCGTTTTCTTCGCCGCGACTGTCCCGAATAGTTTACTTAAAAACGACATCGCGCCCCCTGTTAAAGTTTGCCCATTATCCAATTACCCGCGACTGTCCCGACAGTACAAACCGCACCGACCAGCATTGTAATTCGAGCGGTTAGCGTGGCGCGCCATGTATCAAGATCGTTAATTCGCTCGCGTTGAACCTCGATTAACCGTATCGACTCGCGGTGTAACGCTTCGACCTTTTCTGCTATTTGTTTCTGCGATTCTGCGAGCATATGCAAGCGCGCTTTTGTTGAACCGACAAACTCCCCGTTACTGTCCGGCACGAATTAACCCTCGCCTTATTCTTATTGTCGCCAAAGGTGGTAAGCGGGCGCGACGACCTCATTTGTCGCGCCCGCTCGTCGAACTTTTGCCCGCGATCAATGGTCCCAATCTGCCCTTAAGACGCCTTGACCTTCGCCGCTTCTTTGCCATTGTCGGCGATGCCTTGCCCCACAACATACGACGCGACAAGCGCAACAACCTTCGTTATTGTTTCATCGTCAACGTCCCAACCGATCTTCGCAACCAACATTGAAATAACTCCGACGATCATCGCGACGAACTTTTTAGAACCGAGCAGGTTCTTAGCGAATGCGAGCATTCCGCCCCCTTTCCTCTTCTCCGAGAATCTTAGGCGAGACAACAAGCCAACCGGCCGGAATATCGACGCCCGTTACAACCGTCCACTTAGCACCGTCAAAAAACGCCGCGTCCGCCCGGACCGGCTCCGCCAATTTCAACACCGACCGCGCGTCGCCGCTAAGGTTAACGTCTTCGCGCACGAAAACGATATCAGTCCCCGCGCAACCCGTTACGCTCGCGAATGTCACGAATGCGAGCGCGAACGCCCCGGCTAACGCTTGGCGCGGTGCCGTCGTCTTGCGCTTCGGACGCTTCGCCCTTCCGCGTGACAATCGAAAAAACAAACTCAAGAATCGCAAGAACTGCGCCTTTCAGAAATCCCATTTTATACCACCGAAAAAAAATCCGGTCGACGCCGACCACCACGGACCCAAGCCTTCGAATCCTCATTCGCGGAGTCGACCGGATGAAAAATCAAACAGGCTCGGACAACGCGAAGCGCGCCGTTCGTTGCGAAAATACCATAACGACGCCTCAAATTATAACGTCGTTTGTTCGAAGATTGAGCCCGCGCCCCGGATCGGATGTCGTTTCGCGACATAATACCCGATCCCGTCCGTTATGTGGGTACGGTCCGGGTCGGCCTTCTTGTCTAACTCGCCCGACCCGCCTTCAACGACTGTCGTTCCGTCCAAATCCTCGACGATTCGCCGACAACGCGGATCAACGAGCGCGCGCGATATACCCGTTTGCGACAGGAATCGAGCATTAACCGAGTTGACCCGCATTCGCTCCGGCGGGTTAGCCTTCGGAACTCGAATCTTAAGCCGCGAACCGAATACCGGCTTCAACTCTTCGCGGATCAAATCCCAATCAGAACCCGCCACTTTTGCCGTTCCCCTCGCGCCGCCCGTTGCGTCGCCGTAGCAAATAAGGTCGCCGGGATGATCTTCGAGAACAGCGCGCGAGCCGTCCAAACAATCGAACTTCGTCGACAGCAAACGCCGACAAACTAACGGCGTGTTCGAGTTTCTCGGTATCCATACCTCGCCGATGAACTTTGAAATCGGTAATTCTTTGTCGACCGCTTCGAGCGCGCCGGTATACATTGACTCTTGAGCAATTGCCGCGATTCCGGGCGAAACGTTGAAGTCAAAGCAAGCGTATAGCGGCAATGCCGGGTCGTATGTCAACCGCTCGACCGAATGAATAGACGAGTCGAACGTATAGTAAGCTCGACCGGTGAAATTGATAAAAGACGCGTTGTATTCCTGCTCGAACGTGAGCGGGTCGAGGTCGGATTTCGCCGACTCGATTTCTTCGTCGGACACGATGCCCGCGCTCGTCCAATGGAACAACGACCAATCTTCCGCGCCGTCGTCTTCCGCCTTCTTGGCAAGCCGGTAATAATGATTGCGACCTTCCGGAACGCCAACGAACCACGCCCAACCGGGCGCGCGACCCGGAGTCGATAAAGCCGGTCGAACGTTCTCGGTCCATACCGTCGATTTCATGTTGCCGTATTCGTCGAGAACAATACCGTCGAGCGGGCGACCTTCGATTCGCTCCGGCTTGTCTAAGCCGAGAACGGTTATTTTCGCGCCGTTTAAGAACGTAATCGTTAGCGCGCCCTCGGCTACGTTTGCGACGCTCCACTTCGGCGCAAGTTTTTTCAAGTCGTCCCAATAAATGCGCTTCGCTTGGTCGTGAGTCGGTGCCGCGCAAACAAACCAGCCGTCGGGCGAATCGACGTATTCCATTGCGGCAAGAATAACGAATCGCTTCGCGAGTTCGGTCTTACCTGAGCGACGACCGGCGGGAACAACGCGAAACCGCGCGTCGGAAGTCCACAACCGATCTTGCGCTTCGTGTGGATTGAGCGAATACCAACGCGGGGTTAATTCGCCGACGCCGCCTGTCGTCATTTCGAAGACTTCTTCGGGCGAGCCTTGCCGTTCGACTTGCCGTTCATGCGATCGACTGCCGGGTTCGCGTTGCCGACCGTCCCCCTTGCTGCGCGCTGAAACTCGACCAACGCCGCCGCGACTTCCGCCGGATCCAAACCGCGCGCTTCGTCACGATCGCCGAATACGTCTGCCCTTAACTTCTTGAGCATAAAAATTGTTAACGCCGCTGAATAGACACGCTTGACCGCGACGATTTCACCACGATAAACGATCGGTTCGCGCCAACCGTTAATAGCTCGCGTTAACGCTGTTTGTTCGAGTTCGTCGACGTTTAATTCGATCGCTTCGATCCATGCTTCCTTAAATGCGGGAACCTCGCGCCGCGCCTTGTACGCCGTCGTACGGCATACCCTCGACTCACGACAAGCCGCTTCTACGCCCTTATGTTTCCTGAGAGACTCAAGAAATACCGGCCCCCAACCATTCCAACTATCGCGCCCCATTTCCGGGCAATCGGGAACAACGCCTTCGAGTCCTGTCGACGCGCCTTCGTTGCCGTCAGGGAACGCGCCCGACTCCGCCGTTGTTTTTTTAACTATGCGTTTAGTGTTTCGCGGCTTTGCGGTCGTCTTCCGCTTTGCGACCTTCTTTTTCGCGGTCGTCTTCTTTGACGCCTTCCGCTTCGACGCCTTCTTCTTCTTCGCCATCAATCACCCCCCATTAAATCCATGCTCACAGAAAGCCGGTAGCCAAAATGCAAACAAGCCATTCGCGCAAACTCGAAGTTAGCAACGCGCGCCGCGCCGCTCTTCGGCTCCAAGAACACCGAAACGCCCTCGCGCGGCTTGGCAAGCCCAAACGGTACGCCGTCAATGTCTAAGTCATGCTCCATGCTAACCGAATACTTAAACGCTCGCGCGGCATTCCAAACGCGACGATCTACTTCGTCGCTGTCAGGTAAAACAACAATCGAAAGAAACGCCGAGTCGACCGGAAGCCGAGTCCATGCGCCGCCGCCCGTTTCCACCTGAACGACGAACCCGGCGTCGATTAAGTCTTCGACAATCGGCCCGATTTCATGCGACAACGGTTCGCCGCCCTTCAAGACAACGAGCGAAATCGAGCCTCCCGCAAGAACGCGAATCCGCGCGCCGATTTCGCGACCCGTCATTGCGCCGGGTCGCTTGTCGTCTTCGAAGTCTTCGAAGAATTCGTCGACGTCCACTTGCGGCGAATTGTCCGCAAATCGAACAAAGACGGCGGGCGTTCCGATGTTCGGACAATTAGATTTCAGTGTCCGATAGACACGGACGACCGGATAGCGGATCGAAGGCATTTCGAAACGACCCTTCGACACGCTTATTCGTCGTTGTCGCTGTCGCTGTTCGAATTGTCGACCGACTCTTCGCATGAATCTTCCGCTCCGATTTCCGCGCTTGGCGGTACGACCGCTTCCGCCGATCGAGCAACAGCCGGACCGCCCGTCGCCGCGCCCGCGATTTGCGACGCCTTCGACAGTTGCTTAAAGACGGTTCGACTTATGATTCGATCGAACCATACGGCCAAATCGTTAGCCGTCGTGTAACCGCTCGACTCGACCTCGCCGTTCGGAACGACGACCTCGACCTTCGCCTCGCGGCTTGACAATACAACGCCGCCGTCGGTTTGCCACGCTGATAATGAATCGTCCGCCTCGACCGCTATTCGGATCGCCTCGCCGACCATCGTTAGCGACTTGTCCTCGCTCGTTTTTCTCGTCGTCTTCTTCTTCTTCTTCGCCATTTGTAAACCCCCTTCAGAATGCCGGGTCGAGAATCGACCCGCGCTTGCTTATCTTCGCTCGCCTGTTGTACGCCTCGAACGCGCGCTTCCTGTCGACGCACGGCTCGCAACGTCTGCACTGGCTGTACCCGTCATAACGGCAAGTCCACGACAAAGCGGCGGCGGGCATCGCGTAGGGAACGACCGACAGTTCGCCGACCGTCTCCGACTGCGCCATTCCGGCGAGCGGGGCATATGCTGCCAACGGAACGCCGCCTTCCCTCGACGCGGTGAACGCCGAATCGAGAAACGCCGTCCGGCAGTCCGGAAACCCGGCTTCCGCATCGCCTCGATGGAATCCAACGCCGACCGAGTTCGCCCCGATCGCCCGCGCGCGGTTGAAGGCGAGCGACAGGAAGAACAAGTTCCGACCCGGCGTCCACGCTGCGTTATAATCGCCCGGCTCGACGGTCGGCGTTAGAACCGGACCGATGCCGATAAGTTTTCGCGGTATCCCGAGAAACTCAGCGATCGCCCGCGACGCGGAAGCCGCCCGCTCGCGGTGTGCGTCGCCGTAGGCGAAGGTTATCGCTTCGACCTCGCGGAATTCGGCTACAGCCCGCGCGGCAACGATTGCCGACGAGATACCACCGGATAACAGGACAAGACACTTCATAACGGCCCCTTTCGCCCGCATGATACCAGAACGCCGAGGTTCCCGTATGCGGGGTTGCGCCTGTTTTCAGTCTAATGTGCCGCGCGACAGGCAAACGCGCGCCTACGGGTCGCCTACGGGTCGCCTACGGCGTCGTCGTAGCCCTCAACGGCGGAACGTATCAAATCATGGAATGCCGCTCGCTCTTCCTCGCGCTCGCCGGACATTGAAGCCGGTTCGGGCGAGTCGATGAAGGCGCGAGCCAGTTCGACGAACTCGTCGAACGCAATTGTCCCGGCGTTAACCCGGTCGACCGCTTTCTCGACCGCGAGCGACAGGTCGTCCGGAAGTTCGACAACGCCGTCGGTCGAGAACTCCGCCGTCAACAGCGGCTCGATTTCCGAAGCCGTGAACCCGGCCAAATCCATAAAATCGCCGTCTTCCTTGCATTCGGGAGAATCGGCAAGGTCGCGAAGAACGGTCGCCACGCCTTCCCAATCGAAATCACCGCCAACGCGGTTAAGAGATAGATTCAACGCGCGCTCTTCGGCGTGAGACAGGTCGACGACCATTACGGGGAAGAGTTCGATTCCTTCCGCCGCCGCCGCGTCTAATCGTTGATGCCCGCCGACGATCGTGTCCGACCGGGAGTTAAAGACGACCGGCTGAACGACGCCAAATCGACCGATTGAGCGTTGAAGCGCGGCCCTGTCGTGATCCGATATACGCCGGGGGTTGTAGTCCGCTCGTCGCGACCGAAGGTCGGCAACCCGCATTGCTGGATACGATGCGCCGTTAATCTCGACGGTTGTCGTTGCGGGAACGCTCTTCGCTTTTGCCTTTGCCTTTGCCATGGAATACCTCGCAAGAAAAACCGGTCGATTCGAGTTGCGAAGCACGAATCGACCGGCAAACGAAAGCAACGTCGCAATATGAGCAACAGCGACGGCGCGATTATACGGTTATGCGGGGGGCGAAGTCAAACGGTCAAACGAAACGATCGGCCAGAGAGACAGCGCGGAAAAGAGAAGCAAGACAAACGGTCGACAGAAATAAAGAACGCCCGACCGTTCGAAAGAACGATCGGGCGAATGATTTAGTTTTGGTTTTAGTTGGGACTCATTTGTTCTCCTCCTTTCCGACCCAAGAATCAGGGCTCAACCTCTTGCGCAAGTAATGGGCGGAAACTGAGTTGAAAGCCGCGCCGGAATTGCACCCATTGTAAAGCCAACTTGAACGCTTCGTAATTCGCGAGTCGTGCGGCGCAAGGTCGATGTTTAGTATGTCGTGAAAACGCGAACCAACTTCTTTGCGAAACACATAAAGCGAAATCGCTTTCTTGCCGTCGCGCGGGTCAACGTCGACGAGTTTCATTCCGAAGCGCACGATCAGTTCGTCGGACAGGTCGGCAAAACGTCCGGTCGTGCCGTCGGAGTAAATCGCGGTTATTGAACTTCTGAAAATCTTGTCGTTGCTCATGGTGTTACCTTTCGTTTTTGGTTTTAGTTTCTTTCGTTCTCGGTCTTCGATCGTCGTTCAAGTGAACGGCGATCGAAGAGCGAGGGGGGGGGCTTCGCCCCCCCCTCCTTCGCTTACCAAGAAGTTCCGTCGATTGTCATTATGTGGTAGACGGCTTGGCCGTAGTCGCCATGATCGAAACTGCGGAGCATATGAACCCGGCCCCGGTGTGCGTTGCCACGATGGCAAAGAATGTCGGCGGTGCAATCGTTCTCTTCCATTGTGTCGGCCTTAATGTCGTTACCTACTGAGCGGTAGTAAGCGGGGGTGTTCACGAAGTGGACGGTATACGTTACGTTGCTGATTACGATCTTTGTTCCGACTTCGATCTTCTCGACACAGGTTGTGATTGCGTTGCTCATGGTGTTGCCTTTCGTGGCTGTTGTTGTTGCCGTGTTGTTTACTGTCTTACTCATGACCCGAGTATAGGTCTATTCTTCCTGTTGACAAGAGGAATTTCCCGTTCAATCAAAGATAAATCGCAAAGCGCGCCAAACCGCCCGATAGGCGTCGAATTCAGCGTTAGAAAAAAAGCGCGCCGCGACGGATTGGTCGCGGCGCGCGGTTCGGCGCGTTACATCGCGCGCAAATCATCCTCATAACCCGCCATTTCCGAACGAATCTCTTCGTAGCAATCGGCGCAACGCGGCGCGCCGCCAATCGTATCCGTCGCCGGGTTCGAGCAGTCGCGCCCTACGCCGTGGCATTGCTCGACAGTCTCTTCGGCTTCGACTGCCGCCGCCTTGCCCCAAGGCAAGCCGTAGCGTTCCGCGCAAACCGGACCGTATCCGGCGGTCACTGATTCGGTCGTCTCAAGATGCCTTCCGCAGAACGAGCAAGACCCGGTACGCTTGCCGTGAATCGCGGCGGCTGTTGCCGTGTCGTCCGCCAGTGCATCGAGAACAGCGGCGACTTTGTCGTTGAAGGCGCGCGCGGCGACGAATGTTCCGTCGACGTTGACGCGACCGTAATAAACGTTTTGCTCGAATGGCCCGCCGTCCGTCACTGACACTGAACCGGGATTACGCGAAGCCGACCCGGCGAGACTCAAGACGACCTTATCGCCGTCGTCAGTCGACAGACGAATCTTCGGATAATTAACGCCCGACTCGCGCGCCGCCTGAAGGCGCTCGACGATCGGCTTTCGGTTCGCCTTGAACTCGCTTACGACTTCGGCGACTGCCGCCTTAATCTTGCGGACCTCTTCGAGCAAGCGCGCCTCGGTTTGAACGACGATGACATGCGCCCAACAAGTTTGCTCCGGAGACAAACCGCAAGCCTTGTACCGCGAAAAGCCGCCGCCGCCTACGCGCGACGAATGGTCAGCAAGCGACCGCGCGAAATTCGAGGTAACAGTTTCGGCGTTGACGTAAAAACGAAGTGCCGCCTGTACCGACCGATCGCTGTAGCGCGACTCGACGGTCGTTCCGTTGCGCGTCGTAATAACGCGGACCGGGTTGGTCGCGTTTTCCGCTTCGTTGTCTTCGGCGAACTTCAGGGCCATCTTTTTGATAACTGCCTTTTCGCTCATTTTTGTTTCTGTTGCGTTGCTCATGTTGTTGCCTTTCTTTTGGTTTTAGTTTCTTTCGTTCTCGGTCTTCGATCCTTCATCGTCGCTTGTCGCGGCGATGAAGGAACGCGGGGCTTTCGCCCCGGTCCCGTCCGTTACTTGATCGTCGCGGCGGCGACGATTGCGTCGACTTCGGCGCGCGTGATTGCAGGTCCACCGGCAACGGCGATCCAACCGAAGAGGGAAAGGCGTTTGTTGTCGACTTCGATCGCCAACTTAACGCGGAAACCATACGCGCCGTCTTCGTTCGGAATTCTTGTCGCCATGCGACCGGTAACGGATTCGAACGAAACGTAAGCCATAATGCCTTCGTAAACGTTGCTTTCGATTGCGAACATTGAGTCGCCGGAATTGACGCCGTCCCAATTAAGAACGGACTCAGAAGTAGTATTGATTTGACGCCAATTGTTATGCCCGGTTGCGGCGTTCACGAAGAAAGCCGCGTCGCCGTTCAGGCGTACCGTTTCGAAGTTTTGGTTTGAAGGATTCGTATTTGTTGTTGCGTTGCTCATGTCGTTGCCTTTCGTTGTCGTGTTGTTTACTGCGTTACTCATGACCCGAGTATAGGTCTATTCTTCCTGTTGGCAAGAGGAATTTCCTGTTCAGGCAAAGAAAAAGCGCGAACCGCCTTAGAACAGCGATTCGCGCACGAATTCAACGAAAGAAATCTCGGCTTAAACTGGCGTCGTCGTATGCGCGCGTTCGGCGTAGGCGGTTTGCGTACGCTTGAAGCCGTCCCAATGCGCCGCGATCCGTTCCGAGTCGATTCCTGAGTCGGTGTCGCCGACGTAGAGCGAGTGCGTAACAACTACGCCGGGCTGAACGTCAAGCGCCCGCATGCGGCATTCGTAAACCGACGCCGTGCCATCCCACTCGCGGGTAAGTCGCGTTTCGCATGTAAAAACGACAGTATCCCGCTTCCTCGCCTCGCAAGGGTTCGCGTGAATTTCGTATAATTCCCAACGCGACGCCGGTTCAAGAACTCGCCCTTTCAACGTACCGATAAATTCGCCGGGAAGCGCGTCGGTATCGATCCAACTCGAATATTCGAGGACCGAGCAATCGCTAACGTCGTAGACTTCGTCGCCGTGGCGAATGTACTTCGCGCCTTTGTTGGTCGCTTCGCGTTCGTGCCAACGATTCATAGCCAACTCGCCGTAATGTTCTGCGATAGTTTCCGAGTTGTAGGAATTGAAATTCCATTCGCTGAAGCAATTTCCCGATCGAAATTGCATCGGGTAAACCGTCTGTTCGCTTCCATCGGGGAAGGTTATTTGTCGTCCGCGCGCCTGTAGTGTGTAAATGTAAATGCTCATGATGTTGCCTTTCGTTTTTGGTTTTGGTTTAGAGTGTAGCGATTTTGTAAGCGATGTAAGCGTCGTTTTTGTAGCCGCTGATTAGAACGGCGAAGCCGACGCCTTCGACGTAAACGTTTACGTCGAACCCATAGTAGAAACTGATTGCAACATCGGTCCCTTCGACGGGAACGAGTTCTTTTTTTGTCGGGTCGAGCTTTGCGCGAGCGTTTGCGACGGCTTCGATAAGCTCCGGCGTAGCGAGTTCGGCTTGCGCCGAATCGCTAACCGAAACTTGAACGAAGCTGTTGTAACCGACCGTGCCGATTTGAGCGATGTCCCGAATGGCGTCGACGTCTCTTGCGGCGGCGGCGGTGTTCACTGTTACATAGATCGAAGATCCCATCGAGTAACGATGGCTTCGAACGCTAACGGCTTTCGCGTTGTGGCCGAGTTGCTTCTTGATTGTTGCCCGGATGATTTTCGCCTTGGCGGTTACGTCGTTCGATGGTGTGTTATTGCTGTTGCTCATGTCTTTGCCTTTCGTTTATTAGACGATCGAAGACTTAACGTCTTCGATGATGGTCGTCGGGTTGGTTGGTCCTGTAACGGTGATGTAACCGTAGTGAAGTTCGATCGAAAATTCCTCGCCCAACGCGTCGGAAACGCACTCGGCGAAAAGATACTCGTTGATGTTTTTCGGTGTATCGTAATCGTTGCTCATGTCGTTGCCTTTCGTTTCGTTTGTCGTGTTGTTTACTGCGTTACTCATGACAGAGTATAGGTCCATTCTTCCTGCCGACAAGAGTAATTTCCTGTCAAACCCGAAATAAAGCGCGAACCGGCTCAAATCGCCGATCCGCGCACGAATTCAACGAAAGTAATTATTGGCCGTTCATGCGAACCCCTTTCGCGTCGGCGTAATCGAGCGCGACGAGTTCAACGTCGGCTCTTGACCCGTAGTCGCGCCTTACGGCGATGTAACACGCGACCGCCTCTTCGTACGCTTCGAACCGTTGAAAGACGGCCCCGCCGATTGTGACCGCGAAGATCATAATTTGCCGCCTTCGCTCAAGTAATCGAACCCGGCAGTCGTTGAGACAAAGTACGATGTAATCGCCTCGCATGTCTCGCAAGTCTTACCAGCCCGTGAACGTTCGCATGTCTCTCGATGATCGAGAAGGTCGTCGCGGAGTTCGCCCGCCTTGGTTGTCACTGTCGCGATTTCATCGCGCGCGATTTGCTCCATAGTTCGACGCGGTTTTCTGTTGTTGCTGTTGTTGCTCATTTGCTTGCCCTTTCAAACTCGCGCGTCGATTCGACGAGCGCGTTAACTGCCCGGACGAATCCGAGTGCGCCACAGTGTGAATGCCAACCCGTGTAAGACTTCGCCGCTCGCGCGAGTGCTTCGCGATTGCCGCTCGCGATCCCGCGTTGCTCCGCGATGTCGGTTGCGATTTCGTGGATTTCGAGAAGCGCGTTTAGTTCGTTGCTGTTGTTGCTCATGTCGTTGCCTTTCGTTTTTGGTTTAGGTTTAGAGGTTGCCGAGAACGAAGCCGTCTTCGTCGGTGATTTCGATGAACGAGAAACCGCGACCCGTCGGATCGTGCTTCGCGACGTAGGTCCACTCTTCGTCGTCCGCGTTCAACTTGATTACCAAGTCGTTCGCCTGTTCGATTGTAAAGAGAGTCGTCGTGTGATTCGTAATTGTTGCGCTCATGATTAGTTTGTCCCTTCGGCTTTCGTCACGACGGCGAGCATTGCGTTTGCGATGGTGTCGCCGTCGGCCTGATTAACTACGGTGAAATGACGCGGCCCGGTAATCATCGTTGCGATGTAGACGTCGCCCTTGCGAAGAACGCTTACCTCTTCGATGCCCCAAGAAGTAACTACGTTGAAGTCGCCGATCGTTTCGATTTTGTTTGTTTCGCTGAAGTACATTGTTTTGCCTTTCGTTGCGGTGTTGTTTACTGCGTTACTCACACCATGAATATAGGTGAACATTCCTTCCCGTCAACTATAAAATAGTCCGCTCAAGAAGAAAAAAGAGAAACGCCGAATACAACGCGTAAACGACGTCTCTCGAACGAAAGAATTTTCACTTATTCCGCCGACGACCGCTCGTCCGCGATGCCCTGAAGCCGTTTCACTCCGTCCAACGATTGAAACGTCGCTAACCAGTTGCGACCCTCGCTCGTCAACGTCGCGCGATTGCCGGGCGAATCGTCGGGCATTGGTAACGCGCGGAGAAGTCGCGCGTCGATCATCGCCCGGACATTGCGAACCGCGTCCACTGGCGCGCCGTACTCGATCCCGATTGCGCCTGTCGACAACGCGACTTCGTGTTCTGAAAGAGTAACGGCGACGGCGAAGATTGCTTCGGCGAGAATGGCGTCGTCGTGCGACGGGACAAGGCGACCGCCGCCTGTTGCGGCGGTCGTTAGTGCTTCGTCGAAGTTCATTTCGTTTTTGCCTCCAGTTGCTCGGACATGCGTTCTAACTTTTCCGCTTCGAGCTTTTTCAAATGCGAATCGGAACAACCGAGCGCGGCGTTTACTTGCTTCAAACATTGCAAGTCATTATCGACAAGCCAATCGCGAATCGCCGGGGAAGTATTGACGACCAACAGCGCGTCGCGCATTTCGTCGGCGTCTTCGAGTCGTTCGTTGTAAAGGTCGGCGAGTTTTGCCATTT
>Ga0208299_1000287_pt1 | contig 48749 bp, 87 predicted proteins | sample 15_taG_FD_184089 | JGI IMG/M metagenome (GOLD analysis project Ga0208299, IMG submission 184089) | Marine viral communities from the Subarctic Pacific Ocean - 15_ETSP_OMZ_AT15312 metaG (SPAdes) (version 2) | ecosystem: Environmental > Aquatic > Marine > Oceanic | place: Pacific Ocean | collected... | reverse complement strand
ATAATAAACATCTCTCTCCAGGCCTAGTATACTAATGGGTAAGGAGATGTCAAATGCGTCTACACCCAACAACTGTTAAGCGTCTAGTTAAACTCTATGAAACCTACGGCGGTCACCGCGAGGAGTCTAAGCTCTTGAAGGAGCTCACTCGCCTAGATCTTTCTGTGTACCATCAGCAGACTACAGACAATGATGTTCTTGTTATGACCGATGAGCTGAACGAAGCTCTGCGTGGCCACTAATAGATACGAAGTAGGCCAAACCCTATTTGTGGTAATGGTCGAAAAGATGAAAATCGTGCCAGTTGTCGTGGCCGAACAGGTTGTTCGTAAAACTTTTAGGGGCGAGGAAGTAACCTACCTTGTCTCCCACAAGGAGAACGATGACCCGATCGATCTTTCACGTCTAAAGGGTGCTGTTTACGAAGATCTCGATCAAGTTCGAGCTTTGTTAATCGATAATGTCACTCGAAATATCGACGGTATGTGCGTGAAGGTAAAAGAACGCTCGCAGACCCTGTCACGAAATTTATTTGGACCTGATGATTCGTCTCTATCTGAAGCGCCAGAAGTGCAGACTGTCCTTCTCGATGAGGCTCCCGAAGAGAACGTTTTCATTCTCGAAGATGGCACCAAAGCAAGAGTTCATTTCTAATCTCAGCAACTCCATACATACTATTGTAGCCGGAGATTTACATGCTCATTGAAGACTTTACTGATCTCGCCGCCGATGCTATTCAAGCTGCCTCCAAGCTAGCTAAACATCTAGACCACCCACAGCCCTACCCAGAGCATCTTCTGGCATGCATGCTAAACCAGGAAGATAATCCTGTAAGGGCTATCTTGGCAAAGCTTTCAGTTGATCGCAATGAACTGCTGACAAAACTTAATACACATTTAACTAGCATGCAGAAGCTGCCAATAAAGAGCGCAGCTGATGATACTATTACAGTGTCACCCCGACTTCTTCGGCTACTCGAACGTGCCCAGCTTACTGCCAAAGCCCGCGGCGACGCATTTGCTAATTCATCTACTTTGTTTTTAGAATTATTTGTTGATCCTGTTAATGAGCAACCTGCAAAGAGATTTATGCTTGAAGTCGGCCTTACGAAGGACGCAGTTGAAGAAGAAGTTAATCTCCTCCGAAAAGGAAAAAAAGTTGAGAATCGTCAAGAGCGCAACTCTATTAAGCTTCTTTTAAACAAGGGGCGAGAGCTCGTCGCCGAGTGCGCAATGGGAAAGATCCCCCCGGTGATCGGGCGAGATAATGAAATTCGAAGCGTAATTCGAATTCTGTGTCGCCGAAGCAAGAACAACCCGATTATTGTCGGCAAACCCGGAGTAGGAAAGACTGCAATAGCACACTTACTTGCTCATCGAATTCACAGGGGTGATATCCCGTCTCACTTGCAGGGTGCCAAACTTCTCCAGCTCGATGTATCCTCGCTTACAGCAGGAGCCAAGCACCGAGGTGATCTCGAAGAGAGGATGACGGGTATCTTAACAGAAGTCGAGGATAGCAGCATACCAATCATTTTATTTATTGATGAGGTTCACATGATCTGCGGTGGGTCTGACAACAACGGCTCAATCGCTTCTGTTCTCAAGCCCTTCCTTGACCGCGGATCTGTTCGATTAGTAGGTGCAACTACAGAAGATGATTTTAGAGCTTCTATTGAAGCTGACACTGCGCTGGAGCGAAGATTCCAAACAGTTTACGTTGAACCTCCGACTCCTCGTCAAACAATGGCTATCTTAAGGGGCCTCCGGGATTCTTACGAAGCTTATCATGGTTTGCAAATTCGGGACGCTGCTTTGATTGCTGCGGTCGAACTAAGCGAAAGATACGTTCCGTCTAGAAATCTACCCGACAAGGCAATTGACCTCGTCGATGAGTCTACAGCCAAAGTACGTGCGGATAACACCTCAGCACCACCAGAGCTTGAATCACTCAACCAAAAGGTAATGATTCTCGAAGTTGAGATTGACAGTTTATCTAAAGAGACAAATGTTGATCAGCAGCTCACAGAGATGAAAAAAGAATTAGCAGGTTCTCGAGAGAAAAGAAATGCTCTTCAAACCCAATTTGACGCTGAGAAAGCCGCGATGGAAAAGATCAAGGAGGCTAAATCTAAGATTCTTAAGATCGAGGCAAAGATTCAGGATGCTCAAGCAATGTCTGACGCTGTTTCATTACAGCGATTGACTACAGTTGATAAAGTTCTTGCAAATTCAGCGCTTACTACGGCAGAATTTGCTATGAAGATGACACGTCAAAATTCCCAGATGATGAAAGATGAGATTACTCCTCTGGAGATTGCTGAAGTTGTCGCAGCTTGGACAGGTATTCCCGCGGCAGATTTAAGCAAAACAGAGAAAGAGAAGTTATCTGGCCTCGAAGATCTTCTTAATGGAACAGTACTCGGTCAAGAGCGGGCTGTGAAAGCAGTGGCACAATCTATTGTGAGGTCTCGCGCAGGTCTTTCAGATGAATCAAAGCCAATCGGCTCCTTCCTCTTTTTAGGGCCTTCAGGAGTGGGCAAGACTTGGCTAGCAAAATCTTTGGCAAAGATCATGTTCGACGATTACGATCATGTAGTTAGAGTGGATATGTCTGAGTACGGCGATAAGCACTCAATTTCTCGTATGGTCGGCGCACCCCCAGGTTACGTTGGGTATGAACAGGGCGGCCAGTTAACTGAGGCAGTACGAAGACGCCCTTATTCGATTGTATTATTGGATGAGATTGAGAAAGCCCATCCAGAGGTCTTTGATGTCCTCCTGCAGCTGCTAGATGATGGGCGTCTCACAGACGGCCAAGGCCGACTAGTTGATTTTAAGAATACAGTTGTGATTATGACTTCTAACATCGGTTCTCATATGCTTCTCGAGGCTCTACAGAGAGACGGGGATGTCACAGAAGAAACTCGAGAGAGGGTTCTAGAGATGCTGCGGTCTAAGTATCGACCCGAGCTTCTTAATCGAATTGATGATATCGCTGTCTTTAACCCGCTAGCAGAGAATAATTTGACTGGCATTGCAAAAAGTGTACTGGATGATATTGCGCGCAGACTAGAGAAAAAAGGGATCACCGTCGAGTTTGATCCTGTCATGTACGAAAAGGTTGCAAAAGAGACCTACGATCCTACAGTTGGTGCCCGCGCTATTAGAAGATGGACACAAAAGCATGTCGAGGGTGAGCTAGCGTCATCTATTATTTCTGCTGACGAAGATGCTTTAAAGTTTAAAATTTCTCTTGGCGAAAACGGCGTCGAGATAAAAAATATCCCGTAAGGCGATAATTAATATCGGAGTATCAAAATGTCAGATCTAATTAGAAATATCGTGAGTCAAGTAGTCAGTGAACAAAGCGCTAAGCGAAAGATTATTGATACTGTGTCTAAAACATATGTAATGATCTACGACAACTCCTACCTTCTCAACAACCTTCTCACTAAGATTCGCGTGATGGAAGGTGTTGCTACAGTTTATCAGCGAGACGCGATTAAGAAAATCGGCAGCCGCTCCAAGGTTCCAGTTGAGATATCTTATATGGCCCCAGAAGGCTCAGGCGGAGACGAAGTTTACTTATCCGACCTTTTAGGCAAAGTTAAAGCGACCAAAGGAATAATCAGGCTGGAGAAGTCTGTAGCTTTATCCTAAAAACTAAAATGTAATTTGCGCCTTTTGTGAGTATAATAGTATCACAGGAGGTTGGATGAAGATTTGCATTCTTGTACCAGCAATAATTGATTTAGATTCTTTTGTACTCCATTGCAAGAGCCTAGCAAATATTTTTAGTGTTAACCAGCAACTTTCTTTCAATTACATTCTTCACTTAGATGCCTGTAAAAGAAAGGGAGACATAGGAACGATAGAAGACTTTAGTCATATATTGCAAGAAATCAAGAAAAGATATCTTAACGTAAGATTTGAATTGCACCACCCTAGTACAAGAGCTGGACTGCCTCGGTCAATGTCGTTCCTGTTTGCAAAATTTTTAGAATCTGATTGCGATCTGTCTGTAGTCATAGAAGACGATTCAGAAGTATCTAATCCCTTGCACCTTGACCACTTGCGCGATGAAATACTGAAAAAAGATGTAATCCATAGGCTTTCGTTTGGTGTAGACGGCAAGACAAAAAGCAAAACGTCAGAACCAGAGATATGCCTAGACAATTTTTCTTATGTTGGCAGACACGTAATTTACGAAAATAATAGAAATTTTTGCAGTCAAAATGGAGTATTTCTTACAAGAGAGATTGTAAGTGACATTTTACAATCAGGGCTTGACATATACGAAGAGCCTGAAAATGAAATAGCCAAAGTTCCAAGCTACGCAAACAAAAACGTCAGGACCATTTTTTCAAACAAGGGAATTAATGTCCCAACAAGTGACTGGCCAGTTTTAAAAGAGTCTCACATTCTACTAGATAGAAACAGGATTGATAAAAGAGTGGGATATGATGCTGGGCCCGGAACCTTACTTAGATTTTAGGAGATAATCAATGAAAGTACTTATCTTAGACGGGCACAATCTTATTCATAGAGCCCGGGCAGGATATCACAACGGTGATCATTCCATAACCTACATGTTCTTTAGGTCTCTGCGACCTATTATCGAGAAGTTCGATCCTGACAAGGTTTATTTTGTCCTTGAGGGAATCCCAAAGAAACGCATCGAAATGGACGTTGACTATAAAGCCAATCGACAGATTGATGAGTCAGATCCCAAATGGGGTGCAATGCAGGATTTCTTTAGACAAAAAGATGAATGCGTGGATCTCCTTTACAAAGCGTTCCCGTTCAGCATTGTCCGTCATCCTGATTTTGAAGCAGATGACATCATTGCTCATTACGCAAGGTTTCACAAGGAAGATGACGTGATCATTGTCTCAGGTGATTCTGATTTCATTCAGCTGCTAACAGATAAGAACCCCCAGATTCGCTTGTACCATCCGATCAAGAAGGATTTTGTTCAGCCGCCAGACTATGATTATTTAGAATGGAAAGCAATCAGAGGAGATGCCACTGATAATATTCCAGGAATCCCTCGTCATGGAGACAAGACTGCAGAAAAGATCATGAGAGATCCGGAGCTTTTTACCAAGAAGATTGAAGATCCAGAGTGGGAAGCACACTTCTTGAGGAATTTAAGCTTAATTAGAATCGATCCTCTGACGAATCTAGAAATATCGGAAATCCAGATCGTTGAACCTGATCTCCAGCCAGAGACAATCAAAGAAAGCTTCTTCGGGTGGGAGTTTAATTCAGTTCTAAAAGAAAAACCTTGGAAGAAGTTTATTGAGACATTTGAATTAATTCGGGAGGAGAGTACAATTGCCTGAAGGACCTGAATGTAGAAGAATGGCGCTCCAGCTGTCAGAAAGGGTCTCAAATAGAACGATTGAGTCTATTGAGATCTTAAGCGGTCGGTATACGAAAAAACCGATTGAAAATATTGAAGAATTTAAAGATGATTTTCCGATAAAGTTCCACGGTGCCGGCGTACACGGTAAGTTTATTTTCATGCTACTAGATCAGCAGTGGAGTCTATGGAGTACACTTGGAATGACTGGATCTTGGGCAGAAAAGCCTACAAAGCATAGTCGGATCAAATTTGTTTTAAATGACGGAGATCTATACTATAATGATCAGAGAAACTTTGGAACTTTAAAGCTTGCGCAAGGAAAAGGCCCACTAGTCAAAAAATTAAATTCTCTTGGTCCCGATCTTTTAGCCGAGGAATGCACCAACGATTTATTCATCGAGCGATTGATGAAAAAGAAAACGAAGACTTTAGCACAAGCAATAATGGATCAGTCAGTATTATCCGGCGTTGGAAACTATGTTAAAGCTGAATCTCTCTATTTGGCAAAGCTTTCACCCAATAGGATCGTCGAATCCTTGTCGCATGATGAGTTTGTGCTTTTGAATCAAGCCACAAGGTCAGTTTTAGTTAATTCTTTTGAATCCGGCGGCGCAACTATAAAATCATATTCAGATTTTTATGGTGAGTCGGGTACAGCCTCTGACAGATTTGTAGTCTATAATAAGAAGTTTGACCCTTCTGGAAATCCTGTCGTAAGGGAAAAAACTGCTGATGGACGAACAACGCACTGGGTGCCCGGAATTCAATGTTAACTCTTTTACTTTTTAATTATTTTTGCTTAAAATGATTTAGAAGATGAGCTATGAATATCCAAGAAGTTTTTACAGGTAGTTTTGCTATGTATCGGGTTTTCATAGAGGGCCAGCGAGATCTGTTCAGAGTAGATACAATCGAATCAGAAAATAATATGACAGATGATATTCATGATTTTTATTCAAAGCTGCTATCTCTAAGATATAATGTACCATACGATAAAATTTGGATCATTCCAGAAAGAAGAGAACCGGAAAGGTTTAAAAGATGAAATATTTACCTGACAATATTATTAATGCGCTCCGCCAGACAAAGGTGATTGAGCAAGAAGAAGTTGTTTTAAAAGAGGGCGACTTGTTTGTCGCTTTTAATGTAGTTAGTCAACAACGTCGACTCGTTCAAGTCCCCAACAGTCTTTTAGAGGGCACAGCAAGAAAAATTTTGAGAGATTAAAATGAAGTTTGAGTCTGATAAAAAAGTTGTTTTTAATGATACAGCTCGGCAACGCCTTCTTGAAGGAGTCAATATTTTGGCTAATGCAGTCAAAGTAACGCTGGGGCCAAAAGGGAAAAATGTTGTAATTGAACACCCAGATCGCCCACCCACAGTTACTAAAGACGGCGTAACAGTTGCACGTGCAATTAACCTCAAGGATCGATTCCTTAATTTGGGCGCGCAAATGGTTAAGGAAGTTGCTTCCCGTACTAATGACGTCGCAGGTGACGGAACTACGACAGCAACTACTCTTGCACAAGCTATATACACTGAGGGATTGAAGATGCTCGCCAGCGGATATTCTTCAACTGATATAAAGACAGGCATTGATGAAGCAGTCATAGAGATCGTAGATTATCTTCAAGATCTTTCCGATCCAGTCGAGAATATTGATAAAATTGCCCAGGTTGCTACTATTTCTGCTAACGGAGACGCAGAGATCGGCGCCCTAATTGCGAAAGCTGTTGATCGTGTGGGTCAAGAGGGCGTAGTAACTGTAGAAGAAGCAAAGGGCTTTGATACAACGCTTGATGTCGTTGAAGGAATGCAGGTAGATCGAGGATATGTTTCACCGTATTTTGCAACCAATGCAGACAAAATGACGGCAGATCTTAAAAATCCTTATATTTTCCTCACTACAAGAAAGCTGACAGCCCTAGCTGATATCGTGACAGTTCTTGAAAAAGTAGTTCAAGAAAAACGCCCAATCTTATTTGTTGGGGAAGAGATCGAAGGCGAGGCATTGCAGGGACTAGTTGTCAATAAGATGAAAAGTGTCCTAGAAGTTTGTGCGATTAATGCGCCAGGTTTCGGAGCCGGAAAACTTGATTTAATGTCTGATCTTGCGACGTTGACCGGCGCAACAATCATATCAGATGCAACCGGCATTAATTTCTCTGATGTCACTACTGAGCATCTCGGCCAGGCAAAGAAAGTTGTCTGCAGTAGAACTAATACAATTTTAGTCGGAAACAACGACCGCTCAGAAGAAGTCGCTGCAAAAGTGGAAGAACTCCGCCGCCGACTCGAGGATTTTACAGTCTCAGATCAAGAGCGTGATTTTGTAAAAGGACGAATTGCTAAGTTAAACGGCGGCGTTGCTGTGCTTCGAGTTGGTGGAGCAACTGAGCTGGAAGTTAAAGAAAAGAAAGACCGTGTGGATGATGCATTGAATGCCACCCGCGCGGCAATTGAAGAAGGAATCGTCCCTGGGGGAGGGGTTGCCTTGGTTCGCGCTGCTTCGAGTCTATCCGATGCTACAGAGGGGGTGACTGGTAGATCTATCGGAAGAAATATTGTTAGAAGAGCGTGCCAGGCACCCCTCACCCAGATCGTTCGGAATGCTGGCGGGGAACCTGTGATTGTTATGGCCAAAATTCAGGACATGGATGGATCCCAAGGTTACGATGCATCAAATGATACGTTTGGAGACATGATTGAAGCAGGAATTATTGACCCTGTAAAAGTAACCCGTTGTGCCCTGGAAAATGCGGCGTCTGTTTCCGGATTAATGCTAACTGTTGACGCCTCTATTGTGGAAGATATTGACATTGACTAAGACTTTGATTTTTGATATGGACGGAACTTTAACTCCGGCCCGGGGAAAGATATCTAGAGAAGCACTTTCCGAACTAGATAGGCTGACAGGTACATACAAGATGTATTTAGTTACGGGTTCTAATTACGCCAAAGTAGAAGAACAGCTAGGAAAAGAAAACATTCTAAGAGTATTTGAAAAGGTTTTCTGTTGTAATGGAACGATCGTCTATAAGACTAATTTAGATCCAGACGATGAGTGGGGAAATCAGGAGCCTGAATTAATCCACAAAGTAGATCTCACTGAGCACTATTCTCAAGCGGATCTAAATCACATAGCTTCAGTTTTGCTAAAATATGCAGCTAAGAATCATACAAGATTTAAGACAGGCACGTTTATTGAATGGCGAGGTAGCCAAATTAACTTTTCTTTGATTGGGCGAAATTGTTCTCAAAGCCAGAGAGAAGACTATGTTTCCTGGGATAAAAAGTCAGGTGACAGAGACAAGGCAATTGAGTTCTTGGAGCAGGAATTCAAGGGATACGGATTGTCTTTTAGAAAAGGCGGCCAAATTTCAATTGACATCACCAGAAAAGGATGGGACAAAACCTATGCTTTTGATAACATTGATGAAGATCCTGATAGTTGCATATTTTTCGGTGATAATATTATTCCTTACGGTAACGACTGGGAAATCGCTGCCAAATGCGGGAAAGTACATTCTATTGAAAATCCAAAAGATATAGTAGAAATTCTTAAATCTTACTAATTATTATTAGATAAATTAGACTGGGGATCGATAATGAATAAGTTTCTATTATTTTACCAGATCATGATGACGTTTTTTGTCGTTATGTTTACTTTAGATGTCACTTTGATCGGAACTTCTCCTGCTACGTATGCATGGCCGATCTGTTTCGCATACTATTACATGCAGTACCAGAATGCTAAACTACATTACAGGTCTATGTCTGATGAAGATCGCAATGATTGAAGGCCGCTGGAAAACGCTAGCAGGCACCCCGATAGATATCGAGGAAAAAGTTAGAAAGTATAATACAGACAAGTATAATATTCATGTCGGCAGTGATTCATGTTTAAGCGGTGAGAAATTTAGACTGATTAGCACTATATGCTTTAGAGAGCCTGGTCACGGTGTGATTGTGTTTTGGCGCGCAAAAAAACCAGAAGCACCATCGACCCTGCACAAAAGATTGCAGTTAGAGGTAATAGATTCTATACAGATTGCATCTGAGCTTCAAGAAATGTGCGGCAGAGATTTAACTGTCCACGTAGATATCAATCCAGACCAAAGGTTTGAATCAAATAAATTTTACGACGAATTAGTCGGCATGGTAAAAGGCTGTGGGTTTGAATGCATTACAAAACCCGATGCGTTCGCGTCAGCAATTGCCGATATGTACACGAGGTAATAAAAATGGAAGATCAAGTAAAGTCGCTAAGAGAAACCCTGAGCTCTGCTAAAAAAATCATAGATGAAAAGTTTGAATCGTCAAGCAAGAATGTTCAAACTGCTCTAGAGACGCACAGAGCAGCTGTAAGTCAGAAAACACTTCTTGATACGTGCAATGACTGGGTTACAATAGTTAGAGAAGACACGTTTGAAAAAGGAAGAAAGACGGGCTACGCAGAAGCCTGTGAACATCTTACCCCGATTTTAAATCAAAGTCAAGAAATGCTAAACCAGTTTGACGATATTTCAAACAAGGCTCTAGATTCTATTGGCAATGCACTGATATCAGCAACTGATAAAGTAAAAGCCTCTAGCGAGACTCTTTCAAATCGATCTATCGAAGTCGCAGAGCTTAGAAGGATAATTGATACTTTGAGTGCCCAAAAATCTGATCTTGAAAAGAAAGTGCAGGCCCTAGAGACGAAACTTAGCAGCATGGAAATACCTTCCGAAGCAAAGCCAAAAAGAGGCCGGCCAAAGAAGAAAAAAGTGTCTGACCCTTTAGTGTAAAGGAGGGAGACACCTCTTCCTCCGTGAGTGCCTGGGCAAAATTAAAAAATAAAATATGGAAGTAATCCTGTGGATATCAAGCCCGTAATAGAAGAAAAGCTAAACCAGATTGAGTTGGTCGTCGGAAAAACGCCAATGTTCAAGATGTCATTTGTTGCTGACAATGAACCAGTAGATATTTTTGCTAAATACGAAGCAGGTAATATTTCAGGCAGCATTAAAGATCGTATGGCTCTTCGGGTCTTGCGTCATGCATACGCGGTGAATACCTTAAGCGAGGGTGACTTAATCGTAGAAGCAACCTCAGGAAATACAGGAATTGCTTTTTCAGCCATGGGAGCAATACTAGGGCACAAAGTTAGAATTTACATGCCTGAATGGATGAGCGAAGAACGAAAAGCACTAATGCGATTGTACGGTGCTGAAGTAGTAGAAGTCACCGAAGAGCAAGGCGGGTTTACTGGTGCTCTAGAGATGGCTGCTGCAGATGCTGAAAATGACGGCATTTTTTGTCCATCGCAGTTTTCTAACTGGGAAAATGTATGGGCGCACAGAAATACAACTGGCCCAGAGATACAAGAAGCCTTTGTCAAAATGGGACGAATTCCTAGTGCGTTCGTTGCCGGCGCCGGCACGGGAGGAACTGTTATGGGTGTAGGTTCTCATCTCAAGTGTAAGAACATAAACTTAAGAGTATACCCAGTCTTTCCAATCAGTCACGAAGAAAACGGCGGAACTCATAGGATTGAAGGGATTGGAGATTCTTTTGTTCCCGCGATCTTAAAACTGAATGCTCTCCACCCAGAGATTAGAGTTGATGATGAGGACGCACTTTGTGTCGCTCAAATGATAAATCGTGGCGGATTATCTGTAGGAATCTCTTCAGGCGCCAATGTTTACGCTGCAATAGGCGTAGCGCAACACTTGAAAAGAGACGTTGTAACAGTTTTGAGTGATTCGTCAATGAAATATCTGTCCACAGATCTTTGCAAACCTTTGAAAAAATCATTAGATAATATAAAGTTTGTTGGATTTGAAAGGATTGACGTATAATTAATAATACGGAGATCATAATGAGATATAAACCAGCAGCAGGAATCGTAGTTCTAAAAGAGCAAGATGGAGAACCACATGTTGTGTGCTTAATGACACACACAGGAAAGATCGATCTCACTAAAGGGATTATCGATCCCGGGGAAAATCCTTTAGAGGCAGCACTTCGGGAAGCAAAAGAAGAGGCTTCAATTACAGAGCTAGATTTTAAATATGGGCCAGAACCCCTAGAGTCTGAGGCAACTACAATGTATGTCGCTCAAACTAATCAAGTGCCAGAGATGAAGAGAAATCCTCATTCTGGAATATTTGAACACAAATCTGTAAAGATGATACCGCTTAGAGAACTAGTCGACGACACCCGCCTGCTTGAGTATCTTCGACCTGCAGTAGAGCATGCATACGTACTCGTTTATAATGAAGCTCCTATGTGAACAAAAAATCATGTCGCAGTAAGATATAATATCTGAGAACGCCCCATGAAAAATCCTTATAAAATATTGGGCGTGGAAAAAAACGCTTCTCAAAAAGAGATAAAAAAAGCGTATCGAGATCTAGCAAAGAAACACCATCCAGACACCGCAGATAAATCTGAGTCTGACGATCGTTTCAAAGAGATTAGCTCTGCTTACTCTATTTTAAGCGACCCTGAAAAGAGAAAGAATTTTGACCAGTTTGGTAATCCAGCCGGTCAACCTCGAGGATTTCACGGTTCTACCCAGTCCTCAAATGCAAGTGATTTTTTTAAAAATTTTGGCCGCAACTTTGATGACATGTTCTCGGGTCAAAAACAGCAACCACAGCCCCAAAAAGGATCAGACATCAGGGCGCAAATCGTCGTTTCTCTTGAGCAGGCTGAATCCGGCGGAGATGTTGGATTAGATTACGACTACACTAAGCGATGCGAACCATGCGAAGGAAAAGGAGCACCCACTAAGCTCGGACGAAAACTCTGCGAAGATTGTCATGGGTCTGGAAATATAACGCACCAGCAAGGATTTTTCGCATTTATGTCAACCTGTTCTAAGTGCCGAGGTCTAGGGAACATCCTAATCGACCCGTGCGTTTCCTGCAAGGGAAAAGGGGTAAAGCAAAAACATAAATCTATTAATGTAAAGATTCCCGGGGCAATTACTGATGGTTCTGTCATTCGATTAAGAGGGCTAGGGAATGAGTCTAAAGACGGCCTCCCCGGAAATTTACTTTTAGTGGTGCATGTCAGAAAACATGATAAGTTTGAGAGAGCTGGTAATGATATTCACACTGACCTACAAATCAGCGTAAGTCAAGCCATGCTCGGTGACATTGTCAAGATAGACACACTTTCAAGTGGAAAGAAAAATCTTAATATCCCGCCGGGTACTCAACACGATTCGAAATTTAAGCTGAAGCGCATGGGTGTAAAGGCAGGACACCATATAGTCACTGTCAAAGTTAAGATCCCTGAGCATCTCGAAGAAAAAGAAAAAGATCTAATTGAACAATTCCAGCGGATTAGAAATGACCAATAATTGGACGCCTCCCAGATCCCCTCATGGGCTTATTCAAGAAGAGCTCTATGACGATCCGTGGAAGATTTTAGTTGCATGTATTTTCTGCAATCTTACAAGACGATTCACAGCTGAGCCCATTATGAGAAAGTTTTTTGAGATTTATCCCACACCAAATGATGCAATGAACGCAGATTTAACTTCTCTCAAAAAGATGCTAAAACCTATAGGCCTGAGCACTAAAAGAGCGCACACGTTAACCAGGATGTCCAGAGAGTACCTTGAAAAGGATTGGGTTGAACCTATTGAGTTATACGGCATTGGAAAGTACGGAAATGATTCGTGGAAGATCTTTTGCACTACTAATTGGAAAGATGTACAGCCCAAGGATCACGCATTAAGTTGGTATCACGAATGGCTAATTAACAATTACGCATAATTAGTAACGAGGTAGTATAATCTCAAGGGAAATGAAATGAATCAAGAAGATATTCAAAAGGTTGTTGCAGTTAGATCTCATTTAATTGAGTTTTACAATACTCTCAATATGAAGAGATCACCCGGCGCAGACATTGGCGTTGTGAAACAAAGTGATGTAGCTGCAGAGCTAGAATCTCTAATAGGGAAAGTAGATAACCTTCTATCAAGTTATGTAAATTTTGAATGACAAAATCTGTGAATATAACACCTCCCTATGAGGTGCTTCACATGTTTGCAGATATGATCGAAGAATTTGCATGGAAGGCTGATGAATGTTATGGGCAAGGTGACCTTTATCAAGCAAAAGCATGGTCAGTCTTAGTAGAAGAAACAAAGAAAGAATTAGTAGATTTTATAAACACTTTAGAAAATCCCAGAAGAAAACAAAGGGAACTTTACTATGAAGTACAATAAGGAGAAAAAAATGGCATCATCCTCAAGAATAAGCCTGAGTGATCTAAATCCGCCGGCGCTCACCGGTCCGCAGCGAAAGCGTAACCCGGGAGTTGAAAATTTAGACGTCGAAGAAGAAGTAGAAGCAGAAGATGTTTTGGAAGTTGAATCGATTGAAACTTCAAAAGTAAACGAAGCAACTGAGCCAGCTCAAGCTATTATCAATTCGCTGTCTGTTAATCCTGACTTGGAAAAAGCGACAAAGACAAGAAAGCGTCGTTCTAAGAAGGCAACTAAAGCTACAAGCACTACAGTTTCTAAGAAAAAGACTTCGTCAAAGACGCGATCTGCAGCTTCTAAGAAAATAAAAAACTAATCTAGGAACCTTGTGAATTCAATCTGGGTCGCATTTTATTGTGCTCCCGCGCAAGATTGGCGCCAAAAGATTGTTGCATGGTGGACTAAGAGCCCATATCTTCACGCCGAGCTTATCCTCCCAGGGGGGATAACGGCAGGAATTTGCCCAGAAGAAGAAGGGGTAGTACGCATGGTGCAAGAAGATTGCTGTGCTGAAAGCGAAGACTGGAAAAGAATAGAACTTAAAATAACAGATGCACAGCTATCTAACATCATGAGGTTTTATGAACAAACAGCCGGCCAAAAATATGATTGGTTGGGCATGATAATATCACAGTTCGTTCCCTACATGATTAAGCATGATCGAAAATGGTATTGCTCACAGTGGATTGCACACGCATTGATTACTGCTGGAATATTTCCTGTGACATATGAGAAAATATCACCCGGGCGCCTGCATGAAATGGTTTTAAATATTGCTTTGCAGCAGAAACTAGACCAAGACAAAGAAATAATAGGGCAAGAACTACTTAGAGGATAGGCGCCAGAGATTCCAGATTAATTCCTGTTGTACTTACAGATACATGGGCGTATAATCATAAGTAGATCGGAGAAAACGTGAGCAGAGGCAAAAATAACAAATTTAGAAAACCAATAGGCACAGCCAAGAAAACCGGTGATTCAGAAGCGTGGCCCTGGGAAAGAAAATCTGGATTCTGCCAGTCACATTCTCACCCGTGGCACGTTTGTTTAGCTAGCGAAAAACTAGAAAAGAAAAATTCTTACCATGTGCTCTTCTCATTCATCGATCAAAATAGCGCATTTGTTAAAGCGCGCAGCCTAAATAAAGTTTATCAAAGCGTAGGGAGCAGAACTTATATTAGAAATTGGGTAACTGGTAAAAAGATTGTTTTAGACTAATATTTATTCTTGGATATGGAGAGTTGACCGAGCGGTCGAAGGTGGTCGCCTGGAACGCGGCTGTAGAGCAATCTACCGAGGGTTCGAATCCCTCACTCTCCTCCAACTTTGATCTTTTTTTAAGGAAAGAACGCCATGAATAGATTTCTATCTTATTCTTTGCTCTTTGTTCTAGCAGCTAGCTGCAATGCAGTCAGCCCAGCACAAGTTTGTGACAATGATAAGCAGGTTTTAGAAGAGTTGTTCTGGGGAAAAGCTACTCCAGTCGAAACTTTAAATCCGCATGAGCTTCGATCTAGATACGCTACAGTAAAAGTATTTACCCCGGGCAGCGGCCGAGGCACCGGCACATACGTCTCTTACAAAGATCAATACTTGGTTGTAACAGCTGCACATGTTGTGGATGCATCACATCATTCATATGTGTGGGTAGTAACCCCTGAAAAAGAAAGAACTAAAGGGTGGATCGTTTATTTTGACAATGAGGAAGATGTATGCATCCTCGCGGTTAAGAAGATGGAATCTATTCTTGCTGTTCCGTTTAGAACAAATACTTCTCCCTTGCCCGAAATTGGAGAAACGCTTACCTATTCCGGTTATCCAGGCCATCATGATTTGCTTACGCTGCGCGGCGACGTCGCCGGAATAGAAAAGATATCAGGTGGAAGAACTAAGATTACAGTCCATACGTACGGATGGCCAGGAGCTTCAGGTTCAGGATTTTTTGATAAAAAAGGAAATTTTGTGGGCGTCTTAGTAGCCATTCCAGTTGGAAGGGGATATGTGCCGCAGCTCTTAGAAAGCATGGTATATGCAACGCCAATATCAGTATTGAGCATAGATCGTCTAGAGGCTAATCTCTGTGCTGAGCAGAACTGGATACACCCAGCGTGGTGTCCTACTGACAAGTAACCTAAACTATTAGTTGGACATTTTATGTTGCCTGCAGATCATCCTGGTTTCTCTGACGAACTATAATAGATAAGAAGCTATCTGCAAATATCATTAAACAGATTTTGAAGCTGATTAAAAACTGTAAGCTGATCTGACGTAGCTGAGAAAATATGCATAGGGTCGTCTACTATCTGATCAAAGCTTGGCACATCATGCGGACTAGAGAAGATATAAATAGATACGTTATTGTTTCTAGCAGCTTCTCCGGCAAGTGTCTCTGTTATTCTAGGCATTTTATATGATTGCCCATTTTCGTCTGTCATAAGAACGATAACTTTCTGCGATGTTTCAGAGAAGTTAAAGGGGATCTCTCCTGTAGAGATGCCGTAAATTGCATCGTATGAAGGTTCACTACCACCAGAAAGCGGCATGTATGTTACTTGTATTTCTTCTAAGAACGCAATAAACTCGTCTCTTGAAACTAAGTCAGTTGTCTTTAGCGTGTGAGGATAGTTTTCATCTGCGTGCGGCACCCGCATTCCAATAAGCACCAGCCCAAACTTAAAGTTTTCAGTGATGGGCTCAGATAGCAACGGTCGAATCCCCCCGATCATAGAAGATATTTCCTGATCAAAAGAGCCAGAGACATCTATTACAAACACAATTTCTGCCGGCCGATTTTCAAAGCCCTCATCGATCACGCCATTACAGTTATCATCTACTTGATTGCATTGTTCAATTTGAGGTAAAACTTGACCTTCACAGTGGGACATTTCTGCGTCTGTGCAGTATGATATTCCTGCCCGGCAGATACCAACTCTCATTGTTCCTGGCGGGCCGTCATAACAAACAACAGCTGTTTGATTGGAGATATGCTCATCTATTTGGCCGTCGCAATTATTATCAACACCGTCACAAACCTCGCGTTCTGGTCCAACATGCCCTCTGCATAAAATACTACCTTCTACACACTCATAGACTCCGGGTTTGCAGATACCTTCGCTATAGTTAATGTCCTCTTCAAAGCCGCAAAGTTCATGTTTTTCTGGGTAAGAATCATCGATCCTGCCGTTACAGTCATTGTCAATACCGTCGCAAATCTCATTTTCTGGACCTGCTGCTCCTACGCACTCACCCCATCCGTCAAAAGTGCAAAACTGTTGACCGTAGCTGCAAACGCCCGGAAGGTCAAGGTTGGAAGTTGAAAGATCGATTATGTTCCCAGAATAATCGCATACTCTAGAGTCACCCGGAGCACACTCTAACTGAACTAAAAGATCGTCATCGGGGCAACCAGATAATGAAAAAATAAAAACTAAAATAGCAGCATTCCTCATTTCGAACTCCTCGAAATACAGGATTTATGATCTTTGAAAATTAAGATGGTTAAAAGGGTGCTATTAAACAATCTAAATCTAACGTGATCAATCGGTGCAGTGATCTGATTGTGCCTTGCTGTCAGAACAATCGGCGCCTGCCTGATGTTTCCTGGAAAAGAAAAAGCTAAAAGAAGGTCAGTAGCTGTTGATTCTACAATACCTTTGATAGCTCCGTTTTGTTCTCGGTTAGGCAGGCCAATGAATATATTAGAAAAAGAGCCTCTTTTGAGATAGACATTATTTTCAAAATATACGTGCCAAGTGCAATCGTTATTTTTGCCGGGCATGTAATAAATTGTGTCTTTTTTAAAGACCAGATCAGGAGTGATATTGACGAGGTAATAAGTTAATCCTGTGGCGACTAAAAGCGCCCCCAGAATGATAAACCTAGTTTTTTCTCCAATTTTTACCATGAGTTCTATTTTTACCTTCTAGCGTGACAAAAGGCATCTTTATCACAGTATTAAATATTTCTTTGCTATTAATACTGGATTGACTTATGATGTGTATTTGTTTTTTTTCATTGGATTTGCTTCCAACGTAAGACCACTCTGATCCTTTTTTAGTCCAGACTTGTCCTTGTTTTACTGTGTTGTCTTTTTGTAAAAGCACCAGTATTGCGATGACGGCAATGATGCCAACAGCAGAGTTCTTTAGGATTTTCATGAAATGCTCCGAGGCTACTTAGCGCAATATTTTGTGTGTGTATGCGCGTTCCTACATATTTATCAATATGGAAAAAATCATAAAAAATGTACTTTCTGTTGCTATTTTATTTCCTCTGCTTCTATTGAGCAGCTGTTATGCTTCACCGCATAGAATTATCATGCCCACTGAGTCATTCGGCATGGTCCGGCACTCGATGTTGCTAAAAATATGCCAGGGCAAGGAGTGCAAGATCAAGACGTCGACATCGACGTCTTCGGGTTCTTTTTTTGCAAGAAGTAGAAAAGATTCTGATTACAGTTTTTTCTTAACAGCGGGACATTCATGCGCGAAACCTACGATTCCAAAATTTAAAACAGGGCCAACAATAGAGCTTATTGGTACAAGCATCGCCATCGTTGATGAAAATTTAAATCGCATGCCCGCAGACGTAATCAGAGTTGACAAAGACAATGACCTGTGTGTATTGAAGGTTCTTACCGCTAACAATGACAAAATTGAATATCTAGACATCGCCAATTTCCCGCCGTCAAGAGGAGAAAGAATCTATAATATGGCAGCACCATACGGATATTTTGGCAGAGAGACAGTGCTCCTATTTGAGGGATTCTTCGCAGGGCGACCAAGCTTACACGAATCAGTTTATTCCCTACCGACACGACCAGGTTCTTCTGGCTCACCCATCTTAAATTCTTCTATGCAGATTGTCGGATTAGTTTACGCCGGCGTAGAGAAGTTAGAAAATCTATCTATTGCATCTCCTCACGACTCTATTTTAATGATAGTTGAGGACGTGCTTAAAGAAGATCGGGATGTATATGAGTTCTGCATCTTAGGCAAGTGCTTTATTTTCTACAGGCGATAAGATAATACCATTTTAAGTTTAAAGACAATACAGTAAAGTAAAAAGCTTGAGGGCAACAACATTGAAAAAGTATCTTCCTATTCTAGTTTTCCTTGCGTCATGCACCACTAGTGATGAAACAGCACGAGATCATGAAATCTACGCAGGTGAGACATTCCCGGTAATTCAATATACGACACCGAAAAATGACGAACTAGAAATAACATATTTTCATGCCAAGTCAGTTCTAGGTCGTCTGAATTCTACGCAGCTTACTAATGTTAGTGTTATATTAGACGTTGCAAAAGAAGAGAATTTTGACAAGGTTCTGATGCTTACTATAGCATTCAAAGAATCTTCGTTTTATTCTAACATTGTTTCTCACACAGGTGATTATGGCTTATTCCAGATTAATGCGCACTGGTGGTATAAGAAGCTGGGATATAAAACTAAAAAAGAATTCGTAAAAAGTAACATGAACCCCCGAACAAATGCTCGACATGCTGTATTTATATTGCGTGACTTCTATAGATTTAAGGCTTGCCAAAAAAATAATATTTTTGCTTGCTACAACGGGGGGCCAGGATGGAAGATTTCAAAAGCAAGAAATGTAATAGAGCAGTACCAGAAATCTTCAATCAGAATTATGCGCCTCATCCGAGCTCGTTACGATGAGTGGATATTTGAACGCTAGCCCTCTGTTTAAGGTGGGTGATCTGATCAAGCTGAAAAAATCTCTTCGAGACAACTCTTTAGATTTGTTTGGCCTCGACCACGGCAGCAGCCCTGCTGTTATTATCGGAATGAGATCTCATTTATTAGCGCAGTCTCATGTCGCCCCGATCGACGGCGGAAAATCTTTTGACTACAAGATATTGATTAGCGGAAAGATAATTTGGGTTTATGAAGATGAGATCTTTCTTGCAGATTGTATCTGATACAATTTCGTCCTATGCGTTATAAAGCGTAGATGAACAAAGTCGACCACCCAAATCATTACAATGTAGGCAAGATAGAAGTTCTTGACGTAATCGAAGAGTGGAGCCTAGGGTTTCACGAAGGAAATGTTTTGAAGTATCTTCTTCGGTCTCCATACAAAGGAAACGAGGTTCAAGATCTAGAGAAAGCGCTCTGGTATCTTAATCGATTAGTTGAGACAAAAAGGGGATAAAATGTCTGAGATCACTAAAAATAACTTAAGGTTGGCGGGAATTGGAATTATTCTAGCATCTTTAGTTCTTCCGGGAAGAGAGATAGATGTTCTTGCGAACATAGCTATGATCGGCCTATTTGTTGATTGGGGCGCCCGACTTGTGTCTCAAAATGGACGTTTAAAATAAACAAATTCTAAAATCTTGGTATATAGATTTCACACAACTTAATTCTCGGAGAAAAATGAGAAACGCAAGCAAATGGAAAAAGTTTAAAGACAAGATTGAAATCGACGGACAGCTAATTTCAATCACAAGATACAAATGTTTAAATGGGTGTGGAATGACCACGACTAAAGAGCCCAATAAAAAAGAGCGCTGCCAAGGGTGTTCAGTGAATAATCGGCGTCTAGAAGAGGCAAACAATACTGCTACTGCCCGAGTTAAGGGCGGAATCCCTAAAAGAAAAGGTGGAAACTTCAAGGAAGTAGATACTGAAGGCGCGAACCCGCACAGTCCGCCCGACAAAGAAAGAACATCTTTGTAGATAGCTCTGGAGAAAGAAATGGGTTTTAAGGTAATAGCAAAGTCAGGAAAAGAAGATAAGGTGCGGACAAACCGCCTCAAGCGCCAGCTTCTTAAGTCGTGTGACAAGATCACTTCTGTTATCGCAGAAGAAGTAGAAAAGTTCAGGGAGGCAGCTAAAAAGGAAGACTTAGACGATGCCTTTTGGATGCATTCTGCACATCGAGCCATGCTTTATATTTCACAAAAGAACAAAGATAGTTTTCTTGCTGCTGAGCTAGGAGATCTTTTTGCTATGGAAGATGTTGGCTCAACAGAGAAATTTAATACGCATGTAGATATCGAGAGGCTGACGAAAATGAAAGAAAAAGAAGAGAAGAAGATCAAGGACAGAGAGAGTAAGAATAAGTGAAGAATCATCGATCTCCGTCGTCCGGCGACCTTGTTGAAGTTTTGATATCTGAAAGAGACACAACAACAGGAGAGCTTGATCATTGCTGGAAATCTGGGATGCTCCTAGAGGTTTCACAAAATATTGACTTTGAGAACTTGCTTTGGGTCGAAGTTCTAGTCGGTGGTGAAAAGATTATCACTACACCTAATAAAATTGAAATTATTTCTAGAAAGGAATAAAAATGTCGAATGAATTAAAAGAAGCAGTAAGCGAGTTCATGGGTCGCTTGACAACTATTGAATCTGAGATTGATACGCTCCGAGAAGATCGCAAGGTATTGATGGAAGAGTTCAAGGCACGCCTAGATACTAAAGCTTTCAAAGCAGCGCTCAGTATCTATAAGATTCGGCTTAAGAATGTCGATTCCACGAACACGATCGAACAGATGCTTGATATATTAGAAGCGTAATGATAATCCCAGGGGATATGGTCTGGATTGAAGATGACGATCTTCCCGTTGACTATCGATTTCTCGGAGTCTTTCTAGGTAAACCTGCAGCAGCACCCAATTCGTTTGAAGACACACGCTGCAAGATTCTGTCAGATGGAGAAATCTATTTTATTGAACCAGAGTTAGTGCATCCAATAGATGATAAAAAAATATAACAAGCTAGTCCGCGACAAGATCCCGATGATTATCAAGGAAGCGGGAAAAACATGCAAGACTCGGAAAATGAAATCTGAGGAGATCGAAGAGTATTATAGACTCAAGATCTTAGAAGAGATGGAAGAGCTTTTCGAGAATCCTTGTCCAGAGGAAATGGCTGATCTGATGGAGGTCGTTGACTCCCTTCGAAAGAAGCTGGATCTCAAGATCGAGGATGTCATCGAAGTTAAATGTAATAAGCGCACCTCTCGGGGCGGATTTGAAAAAGGCATAGTCCTAGTTCAGGTTGAAGAGTAATAACTTCTTCCGAGTGCATAAATATATAACGTACGCCTAGGAGTATTTTAAATGGCCTTGTATCTCGAGGGGGAGCTTCCCCGAATAGAATCAAAGCAGGCTCTGGTCCAGGTTTTCGTCGATCATTGCTGCAAGAGTTTGGGCATTGAGTCTGACTACGATATCTACATTGTTGATGACCGTGCCGCGCATGAAATACAAACTACAGCTTTTTATGATCCGATCAACAAGATCATTAAGATCTACGGCAAGGATCGTGCGGTTCCTGATGTTCTGCGATCTATTGCACATGAATTAGTACATGCCAAGCAAGATGACAAGGGTGAGTTTGATGAGCATCCCATGCAACATGTCGGAGGATACTTGGAAGATGACGCTAATGCCCGCGCCGGATCTCTAATCAAGGGGTTCGCGATGAACAGAGAAAATGATGACGTATACGAGGTCAGAAAGCAATTCCAGAATCTGGTCTTGGAAGACGTCTACTATCGCCTTGAAGATCTTGAGGGTCCAATAACTTTAGCAAAAATAAAAGAAGTAACCCGGCAATCAATCCAGGAAGCGATATCGCCAGGTGCAAAATCTGAGATTGCATCCAAAAGAGACGTGTATGCTAAAACCCCTTCTGGGCAAACATCGATCTATTTAAAGGTTATCAAAGTTCTTGAGCAAGGTCTAGATTCACTTGGGTATAAAGTCGATGTTGACGGCATGTTCGATCAAAAGACTGAGGATGCTATTAAAAAGTTTCAAAAAGATAATAAGATAAAAGTTACGGGAACCACAACGTCAGAAACATGGGATAAATTTCTGGAGAAGGATGCAGAGATAAAAGCTGCTGTGACAGCTGACATTCCAAAGAATATTGAAAAAACACTCATTAAAGTCAGCGATATTGATGCCGCCACCGGAGATCTGGTTTCCGCAGTCGATGTAAGTCACACATCTGCAGGTCGAGCACAAGAACTTGCCGCCTCAACAGGCGTTCCAGCTGCAGTGATCTATGCAATTGAGAAAAGGGAATCAGCAGGCAATCCCAAAGCCTTCGCATGGAATGCACACATCGCAAGAAAGCATTCTGAAATACCCGGCAAACTTCCGGCAGGAAAATCTTATTACGGCGACAACGCGAAGAAGCAATTTAATAAGGCTTACAAAGTTGATCCAGTAGCAGCAATCTCTGGGGGAGCCTGGGGGTTATATCAAGTCTTAGGCGAATCTTCTCTTCAAGATTATGGCAGAGACCCAAAGAAATTCATGTCTGCGTGGCGGGTCAATCCAGAAGAACATTCTAAAACAGCGTTCAAGGCTTGGATTGCAAGAAATCCAGATGCTGCTAAATTAATGAAGTCGGGTAATACAGCAGGGTGGGTCGGCAAATATTACGGTAAAAAAAATCCAGACTATATTGCCCACGTTACAAAAAACATCAATGCTTATAACAGCGCTTATTCTAACACTGCAACAGTATGAACACTGACCAAGAGAAAAAACTCCGAAAACTAATTCGTGAGCAACTCTCTATATACGGCACTCGACGCTTCGCTTCCACACTGGGCGGATTCGGTCGAATGTTCAAGCTTGGGGTAGATTATAAGAATGCTAACACAAATATCCCACAAGTCCGCGTGGGATCTGTGGCAAGGTATCCTGAAGTACCTGTTAAGATCATGATTACTTCTAACTGGTCCGGGCAAGAGCTTTACGACGAGCTATTCAAGACTGGATATAAGACCGATCGAGTTGACTTCCAGCCTGATCGATACGTGGTTACTGACGGAGATCTTCTCGTTTACGGGCGCGCCATTACAGGCTCAGGTATTCCGGTCGAAGTACCGCATTTGGTCAAAGGCGATGTCTTTAAGTCTGTAGGATATCTCACTACTAAGGTCCCAGATATCAAATATAAAGTTCGAGCGGAGTTAGTAAATTGATAGATACGCTTCTTACTTGTTTTTATATTGCAACACAGGCTTTGGCAATACTCCTGTTTATTCATCAAGTTAAAGCCGTAGCCAAGTCAGAAACTGCTGACGCAATTTCTGTGCCGGCATACTGCGTCTTTACGATGAGCGCATTTGCATCAGTTCTTTACACGCTGTTAGTCGTTGAGGATGCCGTCTTGGGCGCAGTTGTTACGTCTTATTTTGTAGGCAATGCTGTTATTTTATATCTCGCACACGGCAAGCAGAAAAAACTAAAGAAGTAATCTTTGCTTTTGATAAATCCCAGTGTAGCATAAACTAATAACAGGCTTATGTGTGAAAAGAGCAGGGGAATGACATGAAAATTATTCTATCACCTAAGATTGAACACATGATTCGAGAAGCAGTAGAATTAGAACTCAAGCATCGATTACCTAAAATAATCAGGAGCTTGGTTAAGGATGTTCTCGATGAGAAGAATGCGATCGAGTTTGAAGAAGCTAACTTTACAGATTTTTAATATCGCTCTGCTAGGGTTTTTAGCTGCGTGTATTGAGCAAATAGAATCACCGCCTCATGACGTGGGACCCATAATTAATCTCAAGTATGATGCAGGAAGAACTTCTGCTCCACCTCCTCGAGATGCAGGTCCATCCCGCCAACCTCAAGCTTATGATTCTGGTCCTGCAGTGCATATCCAGGAGATCACACCACCAACCGGTCCTGTTTTGGGAGGCCCGCGTGTCCGACTCCGGGGCTATGGGTTCATGCCAGATACCACAGTAACAGTGTCAGGACAAGCTGCTGAGGATGTGTTCAGCGTAAACCAGCGCGTAATTACTTTCCGATTACCTCCGGGTACACCAGGGCCTGCTGAGATTAGAGTGCAGAACAGCCTAGGAGTATCAACGTCGTCTGATTTTGAATACGTGGATGAGAATGCACCGCAAGTACACCCAAACCGAGGATCAATTGCGGGTGGTACATATGTTACTTTAGTTTCTGTGGGTATTGGCAGCGAGACAGCTTCAGTTATGTTTGGTGGAATGCCCGGCATTGTCGAGGATGCACCAGATGAAAACACTTTGAACGTCTATACTCCGCAAGGATTGACAGGATATGTAGACGTTTCTATAGATTCTAATGGTAGTACTACAGATATTCGAGGAGGGTTTGAGTATTATGACCCAGCCTTCATTACTGGCGGTGTGCATGGCAACAATGTGTCGGGATCGTTTAATGTAAAAGTCCTGACAATAATTCAGGGGGAAAGAATACCGCTGGCAGACTCCTTGGTTTGGTTGGGCGTAGAACAAGAACCCCGATACGCTAAAAAGACAAACCAGCTTGGGCTAGCAACGCTGAGTGGCCCTAGCGTCTACGGCGCCCAAACAGTGACTATTGCAGCAAGATATTGTGACACAGAGACTTATGTTGAGGTGCCTTCCGAAGACCTTACAGTTTACCTAAACTGCTCTTTTCCTTCACCCCCCTCTTCCGGCGCACCACCCTCCCAGCCTCCTGTTGTATTCCCTAGAATAAGAGGTGTGGTCACTGGATTCTCGAAGGCACTATTCGATCCAAACACTCTCGGACCTTACGAGCGTGCATTTGGATTCATCGACCTCACCCAGAAGAATATCTTTAGCAGAAAAACACCCAAGGCAACTGCGTGGGAGCAACCTGTTCCGCAAGGCGGAAGACCCTGCACTTGGTTCTCAAGCGGAAACTGCATTGTCATCTTTGGCAACGATACTATCTTTGAAGATAATGCGCCATTCGATTTCATCACTATTCCAGGAAGGTTCGCCCTGGTTGCTTTTACCGGAGTAATAAATGTTAGAACTCAAGAGATAACCTCTGTGCGTCAAATGGGAATCCGACGAGGAATTAATGCTGTGTTTGGTGAGACTGTAAGCGACATTGTAATTAATTTAGAATACGACTTGGAAAACTCTACAGTTATCACATTGCCCGAAGCTCCTTTCTATGCCGGCACCCGAGAAGGGCCAACGCATTCCAAAGTTTCTACTTTCTTAGATTTTGGAGGTGAGGGAGTGTATCACTTGAGCACCAAGACAGCAGCCCGCACGCATGTCGTAGTTGAAAGCATACCGTCAGTACCGGGGCAAATGCTCACGTTTTATGCAGGAACGTATACAAGAGCCTGGGATCCAGACTATGACAATGTAGTTTCTTGTCGTATGCATACCGACTGTCAACGAGGTCAAACTTGTCGGGAGGGCAGCAGGGGTTTATCTTGTCATGGAAGCTACAGTTATAATGAGCCGTATAGTGCAATTATTAGATCCGGACCAGACGATATAAGCGGAGGAGTTATGCTAGGGCAGATGATGCAGTTTCCCAGCATGAATCAGCCAACACGAGGAAGCTTCTTAAGAAATCGCATGATGCAGTGGAGAACACAACCAATCAGCCCGCAGCCGTCGCTGTATATGTTTACACTTGCAGAAGCAAGCACCGGTAACCAGTGGCATGTGTTTGTCCCAGGACACTTGACTAAATTCAAACTACCCTACTTCCCACAGAATGATCTCGAATCCGAGATTGATCACCCCGGTTCAGGGGCATTCTTATATCGTATGACAACAGCTTTGCTTCCAGGTTTTGATTTCGGGCAGTGGGATCTTGAAGAGATATCTTCTCACCATCGCCGCGCATGGACTCAAGAGGTGGAAGTATTTACTTTAGACAATTAATAAAGATAACAGATAATTAATATTATCCCATGGAGTGTAATTATGACGACATTTAATCGCTGGAACAAGATCGCAGGTCTTCTTAACGAGTCTGTAGAGACAGAACAAATCGCTGAGTCTACGCAAGACCAGGCATTTACAATGAACGAGGCCGGCCTTCGAGGTATGATCGCAGAGATTGCAAAAGATATGCTTGTAGAAGCACGCAGAGCATCCCGCGATGAAATCGAAGACATACAACGTGCACTGATCGCAGTAGGGGCTTTGGCACCCGGTGAGGATGACGGAGCCTGGGGACCAAAGACAGCAACTGCCCTGGCAACATTTCAAAGCTTTGAAGAGCTTGATGTTGATGGAGTAGTTGGCCCCGGAACTCTTAAGTCTCTGGCTATAGCCTTAGATAGAGATGATGCAGACTCCGCCCTAGTGAGCGCAATGGCTGACATGGTCGACGCCGGCATAATCGCCGGGCGAAAAGGATTTATTGGGGATTTCAAAGCAGAAGATGTTGTATTTGATGAGCCCGAAGCAGTCGAACCTGAAAAACAAAGAAAATCTCTTGTAAAGTCAGAAGAGACGTCAGATGAAGATCTTGATGCTGCAATTGAAGACATGCTTGCACAAATCGGCGCCGATATCAGCCCCGCGAATGACCGAGCAGCAGCAACAGCTCTTGTAAAACTAGGCATAGGCTCAGCAGCGCACCCAGGTGATGAACCAGAAGAAGATGTTGATCTCACTGATTCTGCGCTTCTGCCAGGAATTTCTGGATTCGGCGCTGCAGCCTGGTCCCGAGGTGTTGAAGTTACAGATAAGCGCACCGGTGAAAAGATTACAACTATTTCAAAAGAAGACTGGGAAGCGGCAGGCGCCCCAACTCTTCCAGGTGACGTTGAAGTCTTTGATGAGCCTGATTTAGGTAAGTAAGCTCACATTATTTTTGTGTAAATTATACACCCATACAGTATAATAAAAGCGAGGAGGAACATATGGTTCTCATTGCTTTGCTAGTACTGTCAGCACCATCAAATGTTGTTGCTATGGAATCTGTAGACGTTGTCTCTGATAGAGGCCCAGATTGCAAGCTTCCCATCGATTACCGGTTTGGCCGAATTACCTCACATTACGGAATGAGGGATAATCCTTTCGGGCCCGGCAAGAAGTTTCACTACGGAATTGATATTGAATCTGATGAAGGTGTTTCTATTCGAAGTATCACCGAGGGTTACGTCTACTACGCCCGCCAATCCTCCGCCGGAGGCGGCCTGCAGGTAATGGTTCGATCACCCAGTGGCTTGAAGTTTAAGTACTCGCATATGTCCAAGATTCTTGTAAAGAAGGGGCAGACAGTAAAGGCAGGAACACTCCTCGGGGAAGTCGGATCCACTGGAAAAGCCTTAGGGTCCCATCTTCACTTAGAAGTATATCGGAATAAGGGAAACCTTAAAGATGACCACCTAGATCCAGTCCAGTTTGTATGTAAATATCGTACGAATCTGTGGAAAGGTCACACCCACTGATGAAAAACCTACACACTTTTCTTGATGAGATGCAAGCAACGTCCTCAGTCTTAGATAAGGTTCAACTGCTCGAGAATGCCGACGATCTAATCCGAAAGACACTCTACTATACGTACAATCCTTACTTGCAGTATCACGTCGGAGTCAAGAACCTTCAAAAGAGGTCTGATCTCTGTGATGATACATGTGATTATGACACAGTTTTTGACTTGCTCGACGCCCTAAACGCGCGAGAGATTACAGGCCACAAAGCCCTGTCCCAAACAAATTCCTTCCTGCGTGAAAACGGAGAGTGGAAAGAAGTACTAACTTTAATCCTAGACAGAAGCTTAAAAATCAGAGCGTCAGAGAAGCTTATTAATCGAGCGTGTGATAATCTCATTCCCACGTTCGACGTAGCATTGGCAAACTCGTATGATGAGAAGACTGCTAAGAAAGTTGATTTCGAAAATCAGGTTTGGGTGGTATCTCGGAAACTAGACGGCGTTAGATGTCTGGTGATGGTAGATGAGAACGGCCACGCCTCGTCATGGGCGCGATCTGGAAAACAGTTCCAAACTTTGAGGAAAGTAGAAGAAGAGATCGAAGCACTCGGTGTGACCAACGTTGTCTTTGACGGCGAGATGTGCCTAGTCGACGAGAACGGAGATGAGGATTTCCAGAGCATGATGAAGGAAATCCGTCGCAAGGATCACACCGTCGAGAATGGCCTGTTCCAGATCTTTGATATGATCGATCTCTCCGACTTCCAGTCTGGTACGTCTGAAGATGGGTTCCTCACGCGTCTTAGTCGCCTTCGAGACACTGTCCCGTTTAAAGCAAAGCACCTCAGCGTTCTCCACCAGCAGAGGGTTGCAGGTATCGAGGACTTTGAGAAGTGGCGCCAGGAAGCCCAGAATGCTGGCTGGGAAGGTTTGATGCTCCGGCTTGATACCACATATAAGGGCAAGCGGTCAAAGGACATCCTGAAGGTTAAAACCATGCACGATGCAGAGTATCGCGTGAAGGATGTGTCCTTTGGGCCGTTCCGCTACGTAGTCGAAGGGCGCGAAGTGGAAGAAGAGATGCTTTCTAACGTTGTGATCGTACATAAGAAGAATGATGTAGGTGTCGGATCTGGATTTACGATCGAGGAACGAAAACATTTCTTTAAAAACCCACAAGATATCTTGAACAAAGTTATTACCGTGCAGTACTTTGAAGAGAGCCAAAACCAGGAAGGAACCTTTAGTCTAAGGTTTCCAGTGGTAAAAGTGATTCATGGCGATGAGCGAACTTGTTAAATGACAAAAGCCACAAACAGAGAAAAACATCTTCAAGATATCATTAATAAGCTGCAAAAAGAGAACAAAGAACTAAAAGATCAACTTCGTCATATGACAGCTGATCGATTCACAAAATCGCAAACAGGATATCGAGATTCCGAAAGTCCTGATGAAACAACTACACTGCACATGGACTTATAAGGAGAATAAAATGAGCACAGTAGAGAATGGCAATACAATCAGTGTCCACTATCGTGGCACCCTTAACGACGGAACCGAGTTTGATAGCTCGCATAGTCGTAATGAAACCCTAACTTTCGAAGTTGGATCTGGGCAAATGATTCCAGGATTTGATACTGCAGTTGTGGGTATGACTACGGGAGAGACAAAGAATATTACTTTGACTCCAGAAGAGGCTTACGGCCCTATTAACACCGAAGCAGTTGTTGATATCTCAAAGGATAATTTTCCAGATGACTTTGAGTATGTCGAAGGTGCCATGATCCAGGGCTTCGGTCCAAACGGGCCAGTCATAGGAACCATCAACGAAGTGAAGGAAGAAGCAGTTAATGTTGACTTCAATCACCCGATGGCAGGTAAGGACCTTAATTTTGAGATTGAACTTGTAGAAATTCAGCAGTAGGAATCAAATGTTCAAAACGGTAATGATCGATCCTCCCTGGAAGAAAAGCACTGGGGGCGTAGGGCATAAATCTTTGCAACCCTCTACTCACTATAATGTGCAATCCAAAGAGTCGATCGTTACTACTTTGAACAGCTGGTTTAATGAATACGGCGTTGCCCCTGAGGCACACATGTATATGTGGGCAGTTAATTCATTTACTGCAGGAAAAGATCAAGGTATCATCCCGGCAATAGAAGTTATTGAGCGCCTGGGTTTCACTCCGATTACACTCATCCCGTGGGTGAAGAGCAATGTAGGCAGCCCCACTCCATACGGAATGAGATATACTGAAATGTGTATCTTTGCAGTCAGGTATGACAAGGGAATGGGAAAGAATACACGTTACAGCGGTACTGATGATCCTGAAAATGTAGTAAACGGCAGAGGTTTATGCACCTCGAGGGACTATATTTTCGCACCACGCCGTGAACATTCACGAAAACCGGAAGAGTTTTACGACTTCGTGGAAAAAAGATCAGCCGGGCCCTATCTCGAACTTTACTCTCGCACTGACCGACCAGGATGGGCGGCTGAAGGTAATGAGACTGGAACGTGGACTTCTAAATCAAAAGATGAAAAAGATGAAGAGCATGAGTAATGTAATTGAAAAGCCTTGGGGACATGAAGTCTTATGGGCGCACACAGATAAGTACGTTGGAAAAATCCTTGTTATCAAAGAAGGACACGCTCTTTCTAGGCAGTTTCATATTGAGAAGGATGAGACGATATTGATCTTAGATGGAGAGCTTCTATTTGAGCAGGATGGAGATGAAAAGATTTTGCATCCTGGGGAAGCAGCGCATATCCCGCCAGATACTGTTCACCGAATGACTGCAGTTAGTGATTGTCGAATTGTAGAGGTGTCTACTCCCGAACTAGACGACGTCGTCCGTCTGGATGACAATTACGGCCGAGTCTAATATTGGGAAAGAGAAAAAAGTTCTACCCTGGAGACCTTGTTTTCCACAACAATTCAGAAATGACCGGTGTTGTTCTTAAGTTTTCTAATACGTGGCCAATCGTAATGGCACACCGATACGGGCATAACGTTCGAGATGTTTACGAAATTTTGTTTAGCAACGGATTAAAAGAATTTGTCTATGACAATAAGTTAGTACTGGTGGAACGTGCTGACAAAGGGTGATCTAGTCGAAATCAGGATGATCCCGCCGCCCGACTCTTTGCACGGTTCAAAAGGCGTTATCGTGCAAGTTAATGATACTGCTCATTATAGTCGAAGGTTTACTGTTCTTGTAAATAGCGAACTTCGTGCTTTCGCCCCGCACGAATTATTAAAGCAGCATGTGTGACTCTAGACACTTCATTCCAGGTGATCTTGTTCGATATGTTTTTTTGAAAAACCCGAACAAAGATTCCGGCAAACTAGGGTTTATATTTAAGATTTCTCAAGACAGATCTCCGTGGAGATCGAATGTGTACTGGGTAAAATTCCAGAACGAAGAACCTCGTGAGATCGACGAGAGATGGCTAGAAAAAGCACCCCAGGATTATGAAATTGATCCTAATAATATTTTAGTGCAAAAAAAATAGTTTGCTCGTTATAATAAATCCGGAGAAGGCTTTGAATGATAATCTGTGCCCGTAGAGCAGTATCAGATAAAGAAATTCGAAAAGCTGTTACCAGCGGCTACGATGACTTTGTTGACCTGATGGAGCTTCTGGGAATCGCAGATGAGTGTGGAACTTGTTTTGATGCTGCTTATAAAGTGTTCGAAGATGAGCTTGAGAATAATTAGTTTAGACTCATAAAACAAGGAGACTAAGATGAGCAAAGAAAAAAAAGTAGTAACAATAATCAAAGCCGAGATAGATGGAAAGCAGTACACATTCAGCGGGGTCCAACCAACCGCAACCGGGCATCTTGAGTTTGTCAACTTAAATGAAGAGAAACAACTGCAGGGCCTTTCGCCTGAAGACACTGCTATGATAGTTGCTAAATTGATAAAAGCACATCGAGATGTCACTGAAGGCAGAATCTCAGTGGACAAACAATAAGTGCCTTGCGATTCTTATAAAGACCAGTTTAAGAACGGCGATCTTGTCCAGATAAAAGAGTACTGTAAAGCTGGTGGAGAGTCTGGTATAATTATAAAGTGCTACTATCGTGCTGAGTATGATCTCTTCATGTCGTCAGGAAAGAAGATGCATGCTTTGGGATCAAACTTGACGCTAGTAAGTGAAGGTAGCTCAAACACCTAAGAACAGATTCACTAGAATCAGCGATGAATTCAAAGCGAAAGAAATCAGTTTATTAATCTTTGTAGAAAATATGGCGATTGCGAAATGAAAAACAGAAAAGTATACGTTAGCGATCTCCAGCCTGGAAAGATCTATAGGTTTAATCACTGGTTTAAGGGCATCGAGGGGCTTGTGCAATACGTGGGATCCTTCCAGCATGTATACGAAGAAGGTGACTCGTGGAAAAAACACCGATTTTTATGGGTTAGAAAACCAACATTTTCTATAAATCAAAAAGATCCGTTTAAGGGCAAGCCCTGCATTGAGCTTTACGGAGAAAGCATTAGGGGTACACTGTCACACTACAATGAAAAAGAAGATCGTGTCTAGAGAGAAAAGGAGTTATTGCAGTTGATAGAGCTTAACAAAGAAGAATGTAATGAAATATTGCGCTGGCATGCCGTAGCTCAATATGCGAACCACCGCTTACCAGATACAACCATTACTCAAAATGATGATTTAGCGTCAGGTATTTTAAGAAAGCTTGTAAAACTAACTGCATCTCAAACCCCGGGATACAAAAAAGAAGATAAGACAAAGTGAAAAAAGGTGATCTTGTAAGGGTGAAAGCTGTAGTCCACAAGTATGGAGATGTTACGGGTTTCCGATCTACGACACAGCAAGAACAAGAAGAGTGGCGAAAAGAACTAACTCGTGATATCCATGCTGGGCTCACTACGTGGCACGACAGTTCCGGCGAACCCAAGCTAGCTCCTCAAACGCGGTGGATTGATCTCAAAGTGGGCGAATCATTCCTAGTGCTCAGAGCTCGAGCACATGCTCGAGTTGGTTGGGGCAACGGAATTCCCAAGTGCGCTTATCTTGCTTGCCCACGAACAGGCCAGAAGTTCTACATACACAGAGAAGACTTAGAGGTAGTCAGTGAGCGATGACTGGTACATGTACGTAGTAGAATGTGCCGACGGCACTTACTATACAGGGATCACCACAGACTTAGCCAGAAGAGTAAAAGAGCATAATGAGTCTAAAAGAGGGGCAAAATACACCAGGTCAAGACGTCCAGTAAACCTAATCTTCTCAGATAATTATTATGACAGATCCACCGCCTCTAAAGCTGAATATAGATTTAAAAGCTTGACGAGGCGTCAAAAGGAGATCTATATTGAGCAACCTAGAACCAGCGTAGACTGCTCACTTTCGGAGGGTTGAAAAATATGAATGTAGGGACAAAAGTAAAGCCAAAAACCGGAGCAGATATTCTATTTGCCTGGGGCGAAGTTGTTCGCGAACACGATGACAAAAATTTTGTGTCCGTGATGTGGGTTTTAACTACTGGGGGACTTCTATGCCAAAAAGAGAGAATAGATAGTCTTATTCCTGTGAAAGAAGAGCCAGACAAATGAAGCCCGGGGACTTGGTCGCGCTTAGGGACAGCAGCAAAGTATTTGGGCTGGCGGATAATTCTGTACCTGAGTCCCCTGGAATTGTGATTGATATCATAGAAGACGAAGTCGGCTATGAGCATGCACTTGTACTCTTTACTACTGGGCGATGGTGGATATTCAAAAGCCAGCTTGAAGCAATCGATGAAAGATGATTTTAGAAACTATATGTTGCGCCCAGGAATGCGAAAGTGCCACGCCCAGCTGCATCTCCGAGGCGGAATGAAGCTTTCAGTTGTCGCCAGCTCTCAAAATTATTGTTCACCAAGAGCTGATAATTTACTACCTTACGATTATGAAACCTTTGAGATTGCACTTCTTTCAAATGACTCTGCTTGGTTGAACCCGTCTATGGAGACAGACATGAAGAAGAAGCCCTGGTCTAAGTTCTGGGATGAGTATGATAATGTCGCTGGATGGGTCCCAGCAGATGTAGTTCAACAGATATACGACGAGCTAAAGGAAGCTGTATGAACGCTGGTGATCTTGTCAGCATTGTTGGATTCGATGACAACAACCTCGGGATCGGAATCTATCTTTACGATGCGTGGACTGATCCTTTTTCTGGGCGATCAACGACTGTTTTCTTCAAGGGGGAAATACACCATTTTGACAACCAATGGACAATTGAAGTAGTCAATGAAGCCAGGTGACCTCGTTAGAATAATTTCTAGAGATGACGATTGTATCGCCCGCGGCGTGTATATATGCGATGAGGACTACCCGATCCTATCGAAATCGTGTCCGTTAATTTTTTACAGCGAGGGCGGAAGATGGACCTTCGGTCATTTTGACCCGCCTTGGTGGACCTTGGAGGTGATCCCGTGAAATTAAGTGATTGGGAGAAAACATTCTGGGAAGATGAAAAAGGAAACAGAGTAACAATCCAAGATGTTCTGGCAGCACTGCAAGATGAGCCGATTGTTTTGCTAGAAGTCGAACCATTAACCCTGATATCTAACGTGATTATTGAACAGCATCGGAAGGAAACCGCAGACTTATCTTTTCCGATCATCGCGATAGAGCAAGAAGGAGAGATCCAGAGCATTCTTGATGGGCATCACAGATTGCAAAGAGCAGTAGACGAAAACAGGACACACATTCTTGCAAAGGTTCTGGTGGTCTCGTGAAAGTCGGTGACTTGGTTTACGATTACTCGATATTTCGACCCGGGATGATCATCAAGAAAGATATATACTGGACAGACACAGATTCAGTAACTTATTACTGGGAATTTGAAGTTTTGTACGACGATGGTCGCAGAGCATATGCTGAAAAAGACGAACTAGAGCTACTCAAAGAAGGCTTCCAGCCCGTTGATTTTCCAACAAAAACAAAAAAAAACTAAAAAAAGAGGAAACTTTTCCGTAAAACTACCGGTAATAGATATAGGACATACACAAACGGGAGGTCCTCAAACATGGTAGTTGGAATTAATTCGCTCGGAACTCGGCTCAACAAAACACTAGACAAACTCGGTTATCCGGATGCAGTCGGAGATATTGCAGGAGCCCAAGTAGATCTAGCAACCCTAAACATCTCAGGGGCAGTTCAAAACTGGAAGGACTTATTCTCCGGTCAAACCACACAGCAGTTTTTAAGCAGGCCTTCCCGAGCAATTGCAAGATCCCGCCGGCAATGCGGTCACACTTACTCGCAAAATACTGCACGTACAACCTTAGGATCTGCGCTTCGGGCAATGGACAGTGAGATCATGAACTTGATTAGATCCGGCGGCGCATCAGCCGGAAACATTCTCAGGGGCCAGATTCAAAAGCAAGGCGGCGACATGGATTCTCTAGTCGGCCCAGGAGCATCCTTCGAGGATATGCTGGCAGCTTTCCTCTTCAAACAAATGCGCGATTCTGAGAAAGAGCTTAAATCGCTGATTAAGAAGTATGAGTCCATGAAGAAGAGTAAGAAGAAAGGCGGGATCTTCGGCGGCATCAAGAGCGCCTTTAAATCTCTCGCTTCAAAGGCTGTCACGCTCGGCGGCGGAGTTCTGGGCGGATTAGTTGGCGGCCCAATCGGATCAAAGTTAGGTTCGGCATTCGGCGGCGGCATAGGTAGTTCGATGTTCGGCAGAAAACCCGCAGGAGATGTCGATCACAGCAGATCAGTTATCAACTTCAAGATTCAGCAAGCTATGAATAAGCGCAAAGAGATGCATGATTTGATCTCTAATGTTCTCAAGACAATGCACGACATGAGCATGACGTCAATTAGAAACATCCGGTAAGGAAAATAAAATGCCAGGTATTAATAGACTAAATAACGGCGGTTCAATTCGCATAACCTCAGAAGCTATGCACACTCGCCAAACTGCAAGAAACGATTTCGGCGCAATGGTCGGCCGGGGCGCATCAAACGCAGCAGGAGTAGTAGCAGGTGCGGTCGGAGTTGCAGCACCTTATGTTCCAGGGGGATCAGTTGTCAATGCTACTGTAAGTCAAGCAGCTGAAGCAATCGGCAACTACGCAGGTAATGGTACAATGAACGTTCCAGGTCAATCACCCAGCTTAAATACACCTGCAGGTCAAACCGGCGGATCATCAACGCAGACCTTGATGGATCAAACCAAAGCTATGCAAGAGATGCAGATGAGCTTCAACCTCCAGTATCTAACCCTCCAGAACAAGATGCAGGGTGAGAACAGGCAATTTAGCACGATCTCAAACGTGATGAAAACCAAGCACGACACTGCGAAGAACGCAATTAACAACGTTCGATAATGGAAATTTCAGGGTTAAACATACAACTGCCTACAGCAAATCAACCAGTTAAAGCCCAGAGTACACCCAAGAGCTTCCAAGATGTTCTGAAACAAACTTCCTCTTCGGCATCGATGGATAATATACCTTCCACCCAAAAGACCGCAGAGATCAAGCAGGAGCTCCGGGTAGACAAGACAAAAGATGCAAATCTAACAAGAGTTTTATCTAGCGTCATGTCCGGACAAGGAAAGCTAGACAAGATTATCAAGCTTGCAACTTCTGGAAAACAGTTTAATCCTACTGAACTGCTAGCAATTCAGGCCGGCGTATATAAGTTCAGCCAAGAGCTAGAACTGACCTCCAAAGTGGTCGAAAAAGCAACTGATGGCATAAAACAAACTCTACAAACCCAGGTATAATAGAGCGTTCGGAGCGCTATCTATGTCCGGTAAGTCGGTGATTTTCAAACCAGGTGATCTCGTACGATTCGCCGAGTGGGTCGATACGTCCACAGGCCCAATACAATGGACCGGCGCAGACGCCAACGGGGATATCTTGAACATTCCTGAGCTTACGCCCGCCGTGGTTACTGCTGTTTATGAAGATGAAGAAGGGAATCCTGTCATCGATGTTCTCGTTATGAACAAGATTGTTCGGGGGTGGTATGATTCATCGTTCGAGGAATATTGGGACCACCTTGACCAGGAAAAGATATGTCACCCGGAAACCTAGTTGTTGTTAACTCACGTCATTCTGGATTTGACGGTCAAGTGGCGATGATCATTGATCGAAGAGAGTTTGACGATTACTTAGAAGCGTATCAAGTCCTCGTTGCAGGCCAACAAATGTGGTTTGAATCGCAAGAAGTCAATCTTGTTTTGAGTGACGATTTGCATGTCTAAGAAAAAACAAAAAGCGAAAAAGAAGACAGCACAAAAGAAAGTGTCTGTCAAAACATCTGACAAAACTTCTGCTAAAACACCTCAAAAAGATAGCACCCCTTCGCCCAAGGGCTGGGTGCCCGGATCTAGAGTTACGTGCCGAGAACACAAGTCATGGACTGGGGTTATCACAGAATCAGATATCGAAGCCAAGGTACTATTTCCCAAAGCGCCCAAAGAAACGATCGACAGTTTATCGCGCTTCAAATATGTTAGGTACACCAGAGATTCAGACGGTGTTGTCTTAGGAATCAGAAAAGATCTACTTGATCTGATTGAGAACTGAGAAGGAACGAGAGGACGCATTGATCGGCAAAGCACCTAGTCTTGTTAAAGGCGATCTAGTTAAAGTCCTAGACGGCGTATTTTCAGGTCGCGCCGGACTAGTTTTAGAAGATACTGGTTTTGCTGCATCATTTTGCTGGGTGCTGATAAATGAAGAACCTCAATGGATTCACATACTTGATTGTGAACTATGCGATGAATCATCAACTTGATCGTCCCTGTCCAGGAGATTTGATTCTTCTTCTCGCGCAATTCAAATGTAACAAGCCTAGATACGGCGTAATCTTAAAAGAATATCATTCTGAAAGATGTCCAGCATATGACATTCTATTTGACGGAAAAAAGAAATACTTTCCGGCACACCTTGTTAGAATGATTTCTTCCAGTTAGAAAAAGAGCGGATAATCTAAATGAGAGAAGGTGACATGGTTCGGTTTCGAGATATCATTAATCATCGAACCCAAGAATTGACGGATTGGAAGTATGGTATCATTACTGAAGAGTATAAGCCCTACATGAAGATTGTTACTGTCTTGCATGAAGGTGAGCTAAGAAGGATAAGAGCACAATACGTCCAGATTCATCAAATCGGCCATATTCGAAATAGAAAAAAGGTTCAATGACTGCTATTGAGTTCTTGATAGGCTTGTATGTTGTGACTCAAGTGCTAAATTATTTTTGGTACTATCCGGTAATCAAAGCAATTGTAGATTCACCAACTGCTGATGCAATCAATGTACCAGCCTGTTTCTGGTACTTTGGTACCGGTGCCATCGCCGCGCTTTACATGCTAGCCGTCCATGCTGACTGGTTAGCTTTCGGGATTATCTGCGGGCACATCTTCATCGGAAATCTTACTCAAGGTATTCTAGCGCTGAGAAAACAACACACACATAAGCGCTTGCAAGAATCCTAAGATGAAACTGGGTGATCTTGTTGTAGTGCGACCGTTCCCTGATCATTACCCGGGATTTCTATTAAAAGAATCTAAAAAATTAGTTGGAAAATCTGGGGTCATTTTATCTGAGATTTGTGACGAACCTGATGTATATATGATCTTGATAGATGGTAAAGTTTTAGAGTTTTCTAAAGATGAACTAAAGTCAGTAGAAAATTGAAACAAAAGTTCTATCCAAATCATCTTGTCGTCTGCGATGTGTGGGAGATTGTTCCGCTTTTCTGCACGTATGGAAAAATTGTAAAGCAAATCGGCGATGACAAGTATGAAGTAGACTTCGAAGGAACGATACGAGTAATACACAGTTCAGTCCTTTGCCCTTATTAGTATGTAAATTTTAATAGCGCACTGTAGAATTCTAACATGGGACTTAAACTGATAACATTGATAACATCAACTCTTTTGGCAACAGGATTGCCATTCTTTCATCCAGAATCTGAAATTGTATGCTCCAAGTATCTACCTGGAACTAATACAAGAGTTCCGAGAGGAGTAATCTACCGATACTCCCCAGAGCAGTGGCGAGACAATCAAATGAGATGTTTTTGCGAAGTTGTAAAAGCGACTGAGTCAATGTGTGTACGTGGTGGGTATGGGGAAGATCGATGCGCTGCCAAAACTCAGAAGTGGGTCAAGAAAAATTTTCCTGTAATTGATGCTAGGTCCGGCGCCGGCCCAAACCAAGGAAATGTCAGAAGACAAAATTTTATCCTTAACATGCAAATTAATCCATGAGAAAAGGTTTCGCTTTTATTATCACCATGATGATGCTGGTAATTATATCTTCTTTCTCTGCAGTGTTGTGGGCGTCAGCAAGAGACAATGCACTTATTTCGGGAAACGCCCGTCGTCACACGTTAGCAAAAATTTCTGCTCAAAGCGGATTAAATCATTTTATGGCACTGAATCTTTACTCTCAAGATTTAAGGGCTGCTGCTAATGATCGTCCAGAAATAACTGTTATAGACAGAACCTCCATGCCGGGAACACGTCAAGAATACGAAGTAAAAGTTAGATTTTGTTGTGAGTCTAACGGCGACCCTCTCCCAGAAAATAAATTTTTTGTAATCAGTATTGGGTCTTATCGCGCAGGAGGAAGAATTTCTTCCCAGGCTTCACTTATTAGCCTCGTTGAAACTCGAGAAATACTTCAAAATTAGTTCGACTTGAACAGAAGCATTATACTTATATTTTGTAAGTTCACCTTCAAAAGGGAGTGATGTAGTTTGCAAATTTTTAGATCTAAAACTTGGCTTATTTGGCTCGCAGCATTTTTGTGTATTTTTGCGCTGATCTCATTTCCCCAAGGGGTGAAAGTACAAAAAGAAAAGATCAGTTATACAGAGATGGTGAAGATTATTCAAGATCTGCCAGAGAACTCTGACCCTCCCGCTGTTCTCACGATCGAAGGGGACCAGTGGGAATTGAATCAACCTGAAATAGATAGAGTGTTGATAACAGTTGGTCCCATTACTGAGAATTTGCTGGAGCTGACTCAAAAGCATCACCCGGGATTGAGACTTATAATTAAACCTCAAGTTCGACCGAACATGTTCTGGGCGCTTATTATCAATATCCTGCCTTTCATTCTCATCTTTGGCGTCTTCTTTTTGTTCATTAAGAGCATGGGAAAGAACCAGGGCAAAGCAATGGACTTTAACAAAAGCAAGCACAAAATAATCCCTCCAGGATCTAACACTACTGCTTTTAAAGATGTTGCAGGGTGCGATGAAGCAAAAGAAGACTTAGAGGAAGTCGTCGATTTCCTCCGGAATCCAAAGAAGTATTATAAGCTGGGCAGTAAAATGCCCACCGGCATGTTGCTATCGGGCCCCCCAGGCACAGGAAAGACACTTCTTGCAAAAGCTGTGGCTGGCGAAGCTAATGTATTCTTCTTCAGTATGTCCGGGTCGGATTTTGTCGAGATGTTTGTCGGAGTCGGCGCCGGCCGAGTTCGAGATTTATTCGCTCAAGCTAAAGCAAATGCACCTTGTATTATTTTCATCGACGAGATCGATGCTGTCGGTCGACAACGAGGCGCCGGCATGGGTGGCGGACATGATGAGCGAGAGCAGACATTAAATCAGTTACTGGTTGAGCTAGATGGATTTGAAGATAATAGCGGTATTATTGTTCTTGCAGCAACTAACCGCCCAGATGTTTTAGACCCCGCGCTTCTTCGGCCTGGCCGATTCGATCGTCAAGTTGTAGTACCTCTACCCGATATCAAGGGTCGCAAAATGATCCTCGATGTGCACGCAAAAGATGTGCCTCTTGATCCTGCTGTTGATCTAAAGATAGTTGCTAAATCTACCCCCGGATTTTCAGGAGCTGACTTAGCAAATCTTATCAATGAGGCCTCACTTATGGCCGGCCGACGAGATGCCGACAGAGTCGGCCAGCAGGATTTTGAAACAGCAAGAGACAAGATTACGATGGGCGCACCAAGAAAATCTATGGCAATGTCTGAAGAGCAAAAGCTTGCTACTGCTCGTCATGAAGCGGGTCATGCGGTTGTTGCTTACTACACATCGTCATCTGATCCTCTTCACAAAGTGACGATTATTCCTCACGGCCGAGCGCTCGGATTAACCATGCAGCTACCCGAGGAAGATAAGTACTCTTCAACTTGGCAGGAATACGAAGATCGAATTAAAGTTCTTCTTGGCGGATATCTGGCTGAGCGCATGTATTACGGTGAAAAAGGCTCAACCACAGGTGTCTCCAATGACTTAAAGCGAGTTAAACAAATAGCATCACGCATGGTCCGAGATTTCGGCATGTCGTCTCTTGGACCCATCTATATGGGATCAGGAAATGAGAATGTGTTCTTGGGTCGTGAGATGGCAATGTCTAGGCGAAGTGAGTGCAGTGACGAGACAGCTAAGCAGCTGGACGATGAGATTCGCAAGATCATCGATCTTTGTATTAGAGATGCGAAACACATTTTAGTTACACACAAGGACAAGATTGATTTCATGACTGAGAGCTTGATGGAGAAGGAAACTATTGACGCCGAAGAGATCCGATGGGTTTTTGAGGGCGACAAAGAAATACCCCCAGTAGGTGTTATAGATGAAAAATCAGATTTTGAACATGCAGTAGATATCGAATCCGGCGGAGATTAAGTTAACAATTGAGGTAAACAGAGTATATTTCTCTTAAGGAGTTTATATATGACTACTGCCCTACCTTTTGGAACCAAAGTTCAGTGCCTTGCTCATGAGAATTTTGAACCTACTGATGCTAGAATACTCGGATTTGACACGTTGAATGAAAAGTATTATCTACAAATCAAAGAAGAGAATATTTGGCTGCCCAGAGAGCTGGTAGCCCCTGCCACAAGAGATTAAATCTCCAAACGATCTTTTATGAGCGATAAGTGATATTTATTGTTTGTTAGATTGTATTGAAGGGGAAGGGCCTGCCATGAAAATTAAACTCTCTGAGCTTAAAGCTATCATTCGAGAAGAGCTGATACTTCAAGAGAAAAGAAAGTCATCAACTCGGTCTGCTTCAAAGACAGACGGGCCACCGCCGTACCGGGAGCAAGGATCCACAGAATCTCAAGCTCAACAAATGGCTGCTGGAATCGCATACTCTGCTCGCATGAAGCGAGGAAAAGCTCGAAAAGCAGCTGAGAGAAAGATAAAGAGTTATGGTGGAGCAGCATGGGCTTTGTATAGCGGCGAGATCACCAACAAAGAATTAAAAAATCTAGCAAAGCTTGGACAGAAGGTTAAAGGCCATAAGGCCAAAGAACCAAAGCATCGAAAAAGCTTGCCTGGACATGTAACACCTTCCAAGAGAAGAAATGAGAATGTAAACGAGCAGGCGGAGTCTGATCCAAACCCGCAGCGACTGAAAGCCACACCAAACAGGACGAAGAGGCGCTGCTCAAACACCGGTTCCAGGCGGAGACGGAGTGCGAGATTACGATAAGCAGATGTCTGTGCCGATTGACGATAAGAAGAGAAAACACTCACATGTGCCACGGGCTTGAAAAACAATAACATTTATCCCAGTAAAATGATACTTATGAACAGCGAGGTTTAACAATGCCCTACAAGAAGCATACACAGAAATGCAAACAGTCAGACGGCGACCTGGGCAAATATGTGCTCACTTACACAGATAAAAAAGGCAAGAAGCACCGTGCTTGTCATACAAGTAAAAAGAAAATGCAAGGGCAAATCGCCGCAATAGAAATTGGAGAATCAACCATGAAAATCACAGCAGGACAGCTTAGACAAATGATTCAAGAGGAGCTCGGCTCTTTATCTGAAACATCGTATCGAAGAACAGAAGCTGAATCTGAATCTGAGAATATGGGACTAGTGTTAGACGTCATTATGCTTGGGCTGGAAGCTTATACTTCTGGGAAGCTAAGCAAGGAAGACGAGCAAGAATACGGACAAGATGTCCAGGATATCCTTGAGCGCAACGTCCCAATGACAAAATCCATAGCTGATATTGTGCGAGAAATTGAACTGGAAGGTTCCCGACAAGGAACTGACAGCGGAGCAGCCCCAGGATCAGCGCTTGATGATTTTGACGAATTGATGACGAAAGCACTCGAAGATTTCCCAGTCAGTGCTGCAGAAGGTCAAGTCTCTGCACAGGAAGTCGCTAGAGATATCATCATGGTTAAGGTAGGCCCTGAGCAATACACAAAGCGTGGTCGTCCTAGCTGGGTTGAACGCGCTGTCGAAGAATACAGTGAAGATTTTATTATGACACGTGCCGTTGGCACTGCTAAAGATTTCGGGTACGAATAAGGAGATTAAAATGAAAATCGCAGCAGGCAAACTTAAGCAAATCATCCAGGAGGAGCTCACACGAGTTCTTGGCGAGCAAGCTGACAACGACCTGGACACAATTGATATCGTTGATGTAGAAACCGGCGAGGTGCTTTACATCGGCGCGGGAACTAAAAGAGGCATACCTGCCGCTAAAGCCGATGAGTTTATCGAAAAGCTTAGTCTGTCCGTTCGAGGCGATGACAAAGACGGAACTGAACGAAGCATCGAACTTAGCAGCGCTGATTTCGAAAAGCTTGAGGGTCACATCGATGATGTCTATGATAGACCAGAGCGTGAGAAGCAACGCGCTGCAGATCAGACCGACCAAGAAAGACTGGACATCGACAGCCTAAAAGAACGCCTTCGTAAGTGGGCAGATGATGCCGCCAGAGGTTGGGAAGCAGATCACGCTGCAGGCGATCAAGAATATCCTATAGATGTTGTTGCTTTCGACCTTGCGGATTCCGCTCAACACCACTTTCAGGCAGATGAGTGGGATGAGCTGCTCTGGCACTTCGATGACGAGGACCAACTGCGCGCCTTCATAATGGACTCAATGTAAGGGAAAAAACATGAAAATCACAAAAAGAAAACTACAACAGATCATTCAGGAAGAATTGAACCACATAAATGAATCGTGGGGAATGGCAGTTGAAACAGGCTCAGAGCTTATAGACTTTGCAAAGGCTTACGCATCACTTGGCACAGCTGTGCAGGAACAAGTTGATCAGATTGTTTCAGCATATTATAATCATGGCGATGACAGTGATGGATTCAAAGAAGCAGCATACGAAGTAAACCCAAATGCTCTTGATCTAGCAATGGAAAGACTGGCTCGCCCACTTAGAATGATGGGTGGTGCAACTGAAGCAGAAGAGATATTGATCGCCATAGAGGAAGCACAAAAACTCCACAGCGAGGGCGATGAAGAAGTTGAGTTAGATGCCCAAGCAGCGGGTGACAGATAATAACATGAAAATCACAAGCGCCAGATTACAACAGATCATCCGCGAGGAGCTCAATGAGTATACTTTCGGCGGGGGAAGTATGGGTGGTCATGCTTCATCTAATGTGAGAGGATCAGGTTACGGATCCGGCCCAACAATCTTCGAGTTAGAAGAATACCTGGATCAAAACCATCGGGGCCTGGAGTATGGCTACAAGGAGATTACTAAAGACTTTATCCGAGACAGGCTCGGCGAGCGCGTCTGGAAAAGTAAAGACGAGGCAGTGGGCGAAATTAAGAAGTTCATTGACGACATGGATTACTTAAGCTATAAGAAAAGTGAAAGAAGATGAAGCTCACAGAAGCACAGCTAAGACAGCTGATACGGGAACGCTTGACACAGTTCTCGAACAAGCCTTGGACTGTGGATGTGGTGATCAGTGCACCCAAGGAAGAGGGCGGGAACTTCCAGAACGATGACCCCATCATCATAACCAACCCGCACGAAAAGTCCAAACTGGATGTGATGTTTAAGATGGACATCCCTGATCCCGAGGGTGATGAAGCCTACAGTCAAGTTTTCGGCGACGCCCCCGGGGACGATCGGTCTCATCAGACCCCCGAACGGGAACGTGATATTGAACGACAAGTCACCGCCACCGAGAGGGAGTGGAAGCGTCAAGATATGCAGGATGCTCCTACAAAGTTCGAGGAAGGCAAGATGAAGATAAAACTAGGACAGCTAAAAGAGTTAATCCGCGAAGCAGCGAAAAGACGTCCGTCTGGTTGGCTGCCAGCGACAGAGAAGAATCTCGACCTCGATAAGCCCTTCACAGCGGATAGTTGGATCACTAACATCACTGGGGTTCCTGTTAATGTCCTGGTGAGGAACTACCTTAAAAGTATGGGCCTTCTCGACGAGGATGATGAATAAATCATTCTAACGCTTGGCTTCTCCATACTTATTTATGCGAGGAGTCATCATGATTAAAAACTACCTATTACTTTTAGCTTTTGCAGTTCTTTCTGCTTGCGGTACAGAGAAAGCGAACGAAGAACGAAACAATCCACCTGTAACACAGCCCCCACCCAATGAGCACTCTTGTGAGCCTTTAGGTACGGGAACCAACGTGGGCGACCAGATCGCAGACGAGACTTTCATAAATTGCTATGGAGACAGGGTGAATATCCAGTCTTCTTGTGGAGAAAAGAAATTAACAGTCTTGGGAATCGGCGCATTTTGGTGCGGAGCATGCAAGGGATATTTCAGAGGTCTCACTTATGATTTTATTCTTTCTGGGGGCGAAGAAGCCGATTGGGACTATTACATCATTGAGGGGCAAGATAACGCCAGGAGCCCAGACATATCGCTAGAGGAATGCATGGACTACGCTGCAGAGATCGAAGCAGATCCTGCAAGAGTTCTTATTGATCCGAACTGGAATAAGACATTCAGCGGAATAATAAATGCATGCCCCGCAAATGGCTCATATAGCCTACCATTTATGGCAATTCTAGATGGCGATGATTTTACATATGAGTATAGCAGATCCTGCGGAGGATCTTCCGGGGATAGATCTAATTGGAGAGATGCATTTCTCGGTGAGCTTAGCGAGGATTGACCCACATGAGACACACTGCTCTCCTTGCGTTTCTTGTGTTTTTTAGTTCTTGTCATGGGAATACCCATCTGCAAAGACAAAATGTACTGCCTGCAATCCCAGAAACTCTGGCAGCCGCATCCACAAAGATCACAGACCAACCGATGCTAGAAGTTTCTGTTCCGACAAAAATGAAGCGGAAAGAAAGAATATTTTTTAGAATCTCGCTCGTAGAGATGTGGGATAAAGAGATAGATAAAGATTCAATTTCTATAAGACTAGCAACATCTAGACATGTTATCCTCCAGAAGAAATCCTTCGTCGGCCGCGACGCAAACAGCATCGCCGACAATCGAACGCTTGTCTTTACTTCTCTTCTTGTTGCGTTGAGAAAAGGCCCAGCCCGCATTTATATAACAGCCCGATTCGATCTATGCGACAGGAACAACAAATGCACTCTTCAAAGGGTGGTAAGAGAAGTAAAATTCTTGATCGAGTAAGTCATCAACTTTCGTACCGAGATAGTTATGTCTGTATGAAATACCCAGATGACATATTGTCGGATGATCGACAAAATACCTTTGATCTTATTGATGAAGATACATTGACTCTGCCCGAAATTATTGAAAAGATTAAAGCACTCCAAGATAGCGATTCTGGATTTAATAATCCCCGCGTAAACAATCTAAGAGATGATATTGAATCTCTTCAAAAAGACGTCAGAGAGCTTCTTGATGATGATGTGGATGTAACTTGGCCGGCCGAGTTTTTTCAAAGATATTTTGACGTGATCAAAACAACTAAGCGCTTGGGGATAATGTAGTTCATAATGTTGTTGCGTTCTTTTTGAGGACATGACCATCGAGGATGCCATGCCAAAAAAGACCGTCAGGTTCAAGATCGGAGGTTCACAGTTGATTCCACCACCACTCAGAGGGGTAATATATACACCCCGGGACTCCAGAGGCATGGCAAGACATTCTGCTATCTCTAGCCTGCTCAATATATTGAAAAAAATTCAAAGTCTACCCGAAGAGGATTTAGTCTTAAGGATTGTCAACATTCGTGAAGACGCTCGTAATCTTCTATTAGAAATCGCGACCCATGCCGGAGTGTGGACCACCCCATGGGCATTTGAGCTAGAGCAGATAATTACATCAGCGCGCCGAGCATCAATCCTGGTCGATCTAAGCGGAGAATCTGATGACTAACAAAGTGAAACCCATGCTTACCCATCCTGCGCTAGGCTTCCTCACCGGAATCTACGATGAGATTTACAACCAGATCCAAGATGATCCATCCCTGGAATGCCTAAGAGTAAAAAATCTACTGGACGACCTAGTCGACTTAGACTCTGATATTCTGATCTGGTCTCTAAATAGCAATGGTAGTAATCTACCGCAGTCTATGAAAGATAGGTATCTAGATGTAATCGATACATCCAAGCGCTTAGGCATGCTTCCCACAGGGCTAGCACTTCGTCTGGCATCTAACCTTCTAGAAGGAGATACCTGATGTTTCAAGGCTGGATCATTCGCGGCCGCCTAATTCCGTGGCTCGCATCCTGGTTCTTCTCGGTGGGTGGCATCACCTTGTTCCCGTTCATCTTCGTGCATCCCGATCACGAATCCGACAGACTGATCAATCACGAGAGGATTCACATTGAACAACAGAAGGAAACTCTGGTGATCGGATTCTACGCGGTATACTTGTTCGACTGGTTGTCCGGCCTAAGGGCTCGAGGCCCCAAAGGAGCGTATCAATCGATTCGATTTGAGATGGAAGCTTACAACAACGATGATAATCAATTATACATACCGACTCGCCAGGCATATGCTTGGATGGACTACAGCGTAGGGAAAGATACATGAGAAGGTCCAGGTTGGTCGAGATCATTAAAGAAGAACTGAGTCGAGTATCTACTCAACCTCGCCAATCGATCGCTGTTGACGGTCATTCTGTGGACTGTGAACTGGCTTCCGATGACCGATCTCGCATGCAAGGCCTGATGGGACGCAGGAGTCTGGGCGACGGAGAAGGAATGCTATTTATCTTTCCTCGAGAAGCTCAACAATCTTTCTGGATGAGAAATACTTCCCTCCCGCTAGAGGTGGCCTTCGCTGACTCTTCCGGCCAGATCCTAAATGTGGAAGAAGGCGTCCCGCATTCCGAAGAGAAAATGCTCTCCTCTGGACCCGCGAAGTTCGTCCTTGAGGTGCCGCTCGGGTGGTGTAAAGATCGGGGTATTGGCCCAGGTTCTCGCCTGCAATTCAAAGGTTGAACTCTGTCTAGATAGGGCTGATACATTTTACTCCTTAACGTAATAGTTATACTGTGTCTATGAATCTTCTAGGAGTATCCATGAGTGTATCTTCCAAACCAAAAAAGATGATCATCCGATTTCGATCGGGAACTCCTGAAGAGACATTTCACAAGAATACTGAAAAAGCAAAAGCAGCTCGAACCGAACGACCTCCCGAAGATTTCGGAGCTCCAGCGATGGGGTTGGGTGTGATGGCCGAGCAGGAGAACAATATGTCAAATGAAAGCACAACTTTTCGCCTCACTGTGGGTGAGCTTAAACGTATCATCAACGAAGAGATAAGCCTGCTGAATGAAGCAGTTAACGACGATGCTCCTGTGAAAGCAGTGCAGGCTGCAATGAATATGCTTGGGTACGCAGATAACATGCTCGGCCGGCCTCTCAAAGTCGACGGGATCTACGGTAAAAACACATATGATACAGTTAAAGGTTTCCAGCTGCAGTCTGATGCGCTGCGCAACGATGGCAGAGTAGGACCAAACACTGCGGAATATATTCAGTCAGCATTAATCTCTGCTGACGCTGCAGATTCAAGTGCAGCAGTCGGGGAATCAGAACCCGGAGATGAAAATGAAACTGAGATTGTGACAGACCCTATAAAGAAGAACGCTGAGCTTCCTGCTGGTAGAAAACCAGTGAAGAGAATTCGAACCTCTGCAGAATACATTGAGTCTCTTGATGTTGTAGAGAAGATTGAAGCTGCTGGAAATGACAAGAGTCGATTTAAGAGC
>Ga0208299_1000286_pt1 | contig 48756 bp, 34 predicted proteins | sample 15_taG_FD_184089 | JGI IMG/M metagenome (GOLD analysis project Ga0208299, IMG submission 184089) | Marine viral communities from the Subarctic Pacific Ocean - 15_ETSP_OMZ_AT15312 metaG (SPAdes) (version 2) | ecosystem: Environmental > Aquatic > Marine > Oceanic | place: Pacific Ocean | collected... | reverse complement strand
TAAAGCATTTATAGGATTTAATTTACTAAAAAAACCTCCAATTTTAGACCACATACCCCCACCAGCTGCTTTAGTTGCTGTCGGGGCTATTGCTGATGTTGCAGCTTTAGTAGATGCCCCTGCAACCCCCCCAGAAACATTAGCTGCTGTAGATGCTGCTGATGTTGCAGCTTTTGAACCAAACCCTAATGTGCTTGCTACTGATGATGCCGCCGTTCCTATTTTAGATAACCAACCAAACATATTTTTTAGTATTCCTAAACCTGCTTTCATTCTTGCAAATATTCTGATCCCAGCTATAATCCCCATATATTTACCTATACTTGTAAATAAACCTCCTATACTTTGAGCGGCTTCAATCATATCCATTAACCCATCTAATATTTTCGATATGGTTTCCATAATAGGAGTTAATTGATCTTTTAATTTTACCATAGCATCCGCAAATCTTTTACTGGCAGCCTCAGCATGTAGTTGATCTGTTAATTGATCAGATCCAATTTGTCTTTGTTCTTCAGCTGTTATGACTCCATCTTCCATTGCTTTATTATAAGCATCCGAAGCAGCTGTCATAGACTTAGCTTCACCTGTTAAAAGCTCTTGAGTTTCTAAAGTTTCTGCTAATTCTTCCCTTGACATTCCAAAGGCTTTGGCTAATGATTGTTGTTGTAAAACATTCATTTTACTAAAATCTTTAGCTGTTCCAATTTCTCTAGATATTGCTTTGGCTAATCCTTCTTGATCACCCATTAAAGCAGCTCTTCTAGCATCTTCTAAATTTAACTGTTTACCAGTCATTAATTCAGCTTCCATTTCTGCTGCTATAGAACTTTCAAAGTCTAATAATGAATTTGAAGTTGATTCTAGTTGAGATTGGCTCATTCCTAATTTAGCAGATTGGAATGCGGCATTGGCTAAGGATTTACCTTGACCTTCCATTGTTAATCTGTTAGCTGCACTAATATTACCAATATCAGCAAATACTTGTTGTTGATTTACTGCTACTCCCTCTTGTTGGGATAAGATTGCTACTTGTCCTCTTAAGGTTGCAGTTAAATCTTCAGCACTTTCACCTCTTAATTTTGCTGATTTTACAAATTGGGCTGCTTGTTGATTTGTTAAATGAAATTCATTAGATAATAATGAAAATGTTTTTAATTCATCTTGAGTTAACTTAACAGCACCTCCTATTTCTTGGTTAAATTCTTGTATACCTTTAACAGCATCCGCAATATTAAAATGAAGATGACCACTTGTATTAGCTGCTACATTTAAGGATGATTTTAAATCATTGGCGTCACCTCTTCCTAAAGCAAAAGTCTTAGCTAAATCTTCTCTTTCAGCCCCAAACTTTTTAATTCCATCTTTAAAGGTTTTAAGTATAGCTACATCTAAAGCAGCTAACATTTCCTTTTTAAACTTTCCAGCTCCCTTTACAAGTGTATCTCCTAAAACTTTGGCTTCAATATCTGCATCACCCATTACATCTTGTAAGGACTCCGTAGTTCTTTCACCGTTTTTCTGTGCTTCTTCTAATTCACTATTAAAATCCTTAGCTGATTGTTGTTGGTCGTAAAGTTCTTCAGTTAATTCATTAGCTCCTTTACCTATGTCCTTAAATATATCAGCATATTTGCCAAATCCTAGACTTTTCATTAACCCACCAGCTGCGTCTAGTGCTTTATTAGTTAATTCATTATATTCGGCAACCTTCTTTTCTTTTGCTTCCCTGTCTGCTAATTTTTGATTTATGTCAGTTAAAACTGAAGACTCAGCCTGCATCTCCATTATCATGTCAGCATGACCTTGAGTAATTTTTTCTTGTACTAATAATGATGCTAAACGTTTTGCTAAAGCATCTTCAGATAATTTTATTCCATCTCTTCCTAAAAGTATTTCACGATTAGCTATTTTAAAGTTAGAAAGTTGGGATTTGTATTTTTGTTGGAGTTGTTTAAGTTCTTTAGCATTTAATCTATTAATGCCTTCCTGATCATCCTTTAATTTTTCGGCAATTCCTTGAATTTGGTTAGTTGCTCTTTTAGTAATATTAAGACTCTCATTTTGTTTTTTTATAGCACCATTTAAACCTATTAAAGTTTCATAGTAACTCTTTGCATTTTTTCCAACATTATCTAATTGCTTGTCTAATTCATCTACACCATCAACTAATTTAATAATAGCATCATCAGCATCTTCCATAGCAGCAATAAACTCACGTGCTGTTTGACCCGTGAAAGGATTTGCTTTGCCTAGACTTTCATAGCCTCTTCTTATTTGTTTAAGAAGTTCAACTACTTGTTGGTATTTTTTAGGATCTAAACTGTTATCGGGCATTCTAACTTTGTTTTATTATAAATATTAGAAAAGCCTATTTTTGTGTCCTCTTTGAAATATAAGAAGGGGGAGATATAGTTTTTGGTGGTTGTGAGGTAGATGGGTTATTTAAATCTATTTGTGTGCCCTTTCCTTTATTAGCCTTTTTTCTACTTTTTTCAATTTCATCATAATGACTTTTAAGTTTGTTAAAAGTAAACTTACGTAGCCATATAGGCATGTTATATACGGTTTCCCAATTATATCCACCATTACCATTAAATACAATTTCGTGTATTGTATTAAACACATTTACTCTCACTCCAGGAGCATTATCGAGCGTCAGGCCAAAAAAAGTTAAGTCCAATGGGGATGATTGCGTCATCACTCCTTCCGTCGGGAAAAAAAGTTAGATCAACATCTGGCTGAACTAATTTAATATAGTTTCTTAATGCCCTGGAGTCCTGGGCTAGTAGATAGTTATCTACAAATTCCCTAATGGATTTTCTATCTGGGTTTCCCTCAATTGCTGTTATAATATATTTTAAACGTGTGGACATTTCAGGATTTGCATCTTTATTAATCTTTTTAAGTCCTTGAAGTTCTCTTTCAATAGCTTTTTCATCTCTTCCATCTAAGATTTTAAAAGATATATTGGCTTTTATTTTTGGAAGTTGATAGTCAAATTCATTTTTACCTTTTGTAATTAAATCTTCATTAAATTGTATATTTTCTAATGTAGATAAATCAACTGATTCCTTTTCACCATTATACTCAAAGTCATAAGTTGAACCATATCCTAAAATACGAGCTGCTATTAGTAATGCATTTTTATCTCCTACGATAATATCATCATATTTAATTTTTTTATCAACTATAAGAGATTGTAATAATTTATCTAGTACAATTCCTTTTTTAATATATGATTGGTTTGTTAAAATATCTTCTTCTTTGGCAGTCATGTATTTTATTTCAACCATGCCAGAAGATAATGGGTTTTCTTCAGGATATAATAATCCCTTTGAAGGTAATTCTACATTTTCAGTAGGTAATTTAAATTGTTCCATATAAATTTTATTTGTTATAACTTAATATTCGCGTATACATATATATAATGTAAAAAAGCTTGACGGGAAGGCCAAGCTCTTTTTAAAAAATATGTTATTTCTTTTTAGAAATTTAACACGCAGTAATCCATTCCTATAGTTAAATCGATGTTTTGAGCTTCTCCATCAGTATCCCAATTCATATCAGCAAACGATCCGTCTTTGATAAATGCTCCTTTTATGATCCATTCAGAAACAACATCACCTACAGGACCTAACACATCAATTGTTAAATCTTTTTTATAGAAATCAGAGTAACCATCTCTACCAGTTACTGATTCGTGGTGTAATCTAACCCACTCCATTACAGCTTGTGCTCCCGAAGGTGTGATTGGGTCAAATAATTGCATCGTAATGTCATTCCATCTTAATTTACCTTTAACTTTTCTATAAGTGTTAATGTGGTTTAATGTAATTTCATCTTGTGCGAACCCTAATCCACTAATTCCTTTAATAATGTATGATGGAAAACCATCTACGTACATGATAAATCTATTAGCTACCTTTGGCTCAAATGCTGTGAAAAATATTTCGTTTGGATCTAATACTGCCATTTTATTTTTTATTTAATTTTTTTTATTCAGTTATAAATATTATACCTTCTAATTTTTACGCTGGAAATTCTGCTCCAGTTGGTAAAATGTTGAAATCTAAGTAAATGAATTCAGCCGTTTTAGTAGGTTGTATGTATATAGCACCTCTTAATTCGTTTCTATCAATTACCTCGGGTCCATTATTTGATTCATTCATAACAACTTTAAACGCGTATAAACCCTGTCTTTGTTGTACTGACTCTAAATATGGATTAACTTGGCTTAAGAATGTATTTCTTGTAGCCGCTGTATTTTGTTCAAATACTAAATTATCAGAAATTTGAGAAATATAATTTTTAAGTGCAATTAATAATCTTCTAACATTTACTCTATCTAGAGATGATGCTTGATTTTGTAATGTTTTCTGACCAAATACTACTACTCCTCTTCCTGGGAAGGTTGCAATAGGATTTACTTTATTAATGTATAAAGTATCTCTATTAGCTTGAGTTAATTTTCTTTCTGCTTGAATTACTTGACCTAATCCACCTCTGTTAATACCTGCTGGGGCAAACCATGCTTCTGCTGTTCTATCATTATTAGCATAAACTCCTGGAATTAATGTTCCACCTGGAACCCAAACTCTTTGTCCTGAATCTGGATCTGTTACCATACACCAAGGCCAATATGCTGCGGCGTATGAAGTATCTTTATCATTAGCTGTTGTTGTAGCTGCTGTTATTGATGAAGCATATAATTCAAGATCTAATATTATAATATTATCACCTCTATTTTCTGTATTAGCAATTAAAGTATTTAATACTGATTTATAATCTCCTTCTGAGTATACTAAACCAGGTGTTGATATAATATTATATTTAAAATCGTCTTTATTTGCTAATAAATTAATGGCTGTTGTATAATTATCTCCAACTAATCCTTGAGTATCATTACCATCAATTTTATCATAATATTTTCCAGTTCCTGTTAAAATACTACCTAATGCATCCCCAAATGTTCCTGAAGCTGCTACTGGTATTGAAGCTGTATATTCTGTTTTTGCTGTTCCGCTATTATCCAGGTAATCTGGAGTTTTGAAATTAACTTCTTTTACTCTTACGTATCTTGAGGCATTAGCATAAGATCCAGTTGTTTGTAAGTAAACATCTGTTCCTGATCCTCTTACTACTTGTGTTTGATCACCAATTATTCTTGAAATATAATTAGATGATTTTGGATCTAATGATACATTATTAAAGCTTTCAAGTACTGATTTAGCTCTTGTATTATCATTACCTTGTCTAATTACTACACTAAAAGTACCTGAAGAAGTGTTTGGTGTTGTAACTTCCCATCTTAAGTTATCTGATGTTCCGTTTGTTAAAGCACCTTGAGAATTTTCAGCTCCTGTACTATTCATAATTGTACCTTGACCAATTGTTTCTAATATAAATGCATTTCCATCTACTATGTCAGCATCTACTAATGTAATAGTACATGCTGATGAATTTGCACCCATAGCACCACCTGCAATTACTAAAGCATCACCAACTTCATAATCTGTACCTTCTGTAGCCGCATTTAAAGTTGTTAGTGACCAAAATAAATCTGCAGCATCTAATACAATTGTTCCTGCACTAGATAATTCAACATTTGAAGCTCCCACAACAAATACCATATCTCCTCCTGTTCCTGCTGATCCTAACTGTGGGTCAGCTTGTAAAGTTGCTTCTGGGATTGTAATTATTGAACCATTTACATATCCTGTACTTGAAGCTACTAATATTGCAGCACCTGTAACTGTTGCACCTGTTCCATCTGTTGTAATTGTTAAAGTACCTCCTGAAGCTCCTGCTGTATTAACCATCCCCGCAGTAATTGTAATTGCATTAGAAGTTACTGAATTGGCATATGCACCCGCAGCAACTCCTGCTCCTGTTGGTACTGCACTTGTTCCTGCTACTAACTCTCCTGCTGATAAAGCACCTGCTGCTATTGTTAATGAATCTGATCCAGAATATGCTGAACCTGAAGTTGCTATTGGTGCTGTAATACTTGTTATTGTTTGTCCTGATACTACAACGGATGCTGTTAAATTTGTTCCTGTTCCACCACTTAAAATTGTAGTAGCATAAGTTCCATCTACAGCGTCTGTTGGGTTTACAGTTATTGATGTTAATAGAGCATCTGTTGCTGTTTTAATACCACCTTCTGTTGTTACTGCAGCATTAAGTGTTAATCCTGTTCCTGAACCTCCTGTAAAAGCAGGTGTTCCTGAGAATGCAGCATCTCCACCTCCACCTCCTACGGCAGATCCTAATAAATTGGTTGCAGCTAAAATTGTTCCTGTTTCTTGATCATTAGCAATCTTAGAAGAAGATGCTGCTGTAAATGAACCTGAAGCTACTCTAGTAACAATTAGAGAAGTTCCTCCATTTGAGAAGTAATTATACGCTGAAATTGAAGTTAAGAAAGTGTATTCACTTTTCTGATTAGCTGATCCACTTTCGAAGGTAGTACCAAAATTAGCTTGATACTCACTATATGTGGTAATAAGCTTTGGAATGTTTACTTGACCTTTTACTGTTGGTCCTACTATTGCTGCACCGGCTTGTATTGGTTGAGAAGTAATCTGTGATTGATCATTTTCTCTTGTTAATACTCCTGGGGAAATTAATGTTTCTGCCATGTTATGTAATTGTTATATTTTGATAATAAATATATGGTTTTTTGTCAAAAGTCTATTTGTCTGGAGAAAATTCGCCTGTTTCTAAAGAAATTGTTCCGCTACCATACTTTTCTTCTAATTCTTTAGCTAATTTAACTTCTTCATCTTGAACTTTGACTACTTCCACTTTAAGTTGTTCTTTTTTTAAATTAAGGTTTATAAGTTGAATTTCAGTACTACCTAATGCTTGTACCATTCCATTAAACTTAATTTTTAAATCATTAACCTTTTTGATTTCTTGTTCTGTTAATTTTGTCATCTGTTATACGTATTAAAACTTGTTATTAAATTAAAAATCACTCCATTTGAATGTTGTTATTCCTTGATATGCCATGTTAGACCCTGCAGTTAAGTCTAATTGGAAATTAAGGGTATTTGTGTTAGGATTGGAATATTGTGGTGTAACAAATGCCATAGACGTTGAAGTAACTTCTACATCTTGAAATCCTGTTCCCGAACTCATATTATAAGTATTCATAACCCCACTATTTAATATCTTAGCAGTTGATATTTCATAATAACCACTTATGTTATTTGTTATACCTAACCCTATTTGTTTATATACAGTAATACAGGTTTTGACTACTAGAGTTCCGGATGGGGATGCTGTGGTTAGAGGATATAATATAGTTGAAAAATCCATTGACCAAAGATTAGTAGTTGCACTAGCAAGCGCATTACCACTAAGAGCCATGTCCCACTCCAAATAACCAGTATCTTTTCCTTTTATTTGATATATATCACCTGAAGGTATGGATCGGTTTGATAACCAAAGAGGTCCATTTTGAATTTCAACTATTTGTAAAGAGGGTGTTGTACTACTACTAATTGATATAGCGGCATTTGCATGTAAAACTCCTCCGATTCCTATACTAAGAATCCCATCAGTATTTTTATTCATTATAAATGACTCAGTTGAATCATCCAATGTAATAAAATTAGGTGCTATAATAGTGGCATTTGTTGCATCTGAGGCTGATATATAACTTCCACTAAATGTAGTTCCATTAAAAGTTGATCCTGTAAAAAGACCATTTACACCCGTAGCATGGAAACTTTCCATTGCAGCATCTTCACCTAAAAAGGATGATCCACTTATATCAACAGATGATGAAATATATGATGATCCATCAAACCAAAGACCACTAATTGAATCTACATAAGAAGCTGTTACTGAGTATGAAGAAGAAACAGCTGTTGAAGCTGTATCAGTATTTATAGCGTGAGATGCAGATTCTACATAAGATGCTGTTAATGATGTAATAGCCAATGATGCTGTATTCGCATTTATGGCATGAGAAGAAGAGATAGCTGCATCCGCATTTATGGCATGAGAAGAAGAGATAGCTGTTGATGATGTTCCAAATAATTCACCATAAAATCCTACTGATGATGTTACTGATCCACTTATATTTAAATGGTGGGTGGTTGTTGCTGCATCTAAATCATTATAATCCCAATTAATTCCTACTCTTTGAGCTATTTCAGTTCCATTATCATTTCTAAATGTCATAGCACTATTAGAAGAGGAATAATCTACATAAATTGGGAGTTGGTTTGTTGTTGAATTTACTAAAGCAAAAGTTCCATTAGATCCTCCTAATAAACCAAAATTCCATTGAACTTTTGGGGATTTATATGATACATGAGCTGAGTCTATATCATCATAACCTTCCAATAAAACTATAGGATCATTTGATGAATCATTTGATTTTAGATGTAATTTTATTCCGGGGGTTACTGATGGTGTTACACCAATACCCATATGAGTGTTGTCAGGTAAGAAAAGAGAACCTGATAATGCTATAGAACCTGTTGCATTAAAAGATCCTGATTGATGAATGTCATAAGCTACTACACCTGTAAAAGCATCTATAGATTGAGATATTTCTGCAGCTTGAATTACTGCACTTGATGATATTCCTGTGTTTGAAAGTGTAATTGCCATATTATATAAATAATTTAGTTATAAATATCAAGAAGATTTTTCTAATTGACGACTTATAGCATCTATTATTATGTTAGGTGTTATTGATTTAGTACATTCAAACATTCTATTAGTATTTTTATGATCTGGGCACCATTCCCAATCCCCGGGATCTAATCTTACTCTATTAAAACACCCCGAACATTTGTCTTGTGGTGGAGATATTCTTTCACAATCCTCAAATTCACTATAAGCTTCACTAAATCCTGAAATCATTACTACTGGGGTATTTAATGCCCACGCTACCCAACTTAAACCACTTCCTATACCAATAAAAGCTTTAGCATTTAACATATCATTTGCTCTTTCACTTAAAGGAAAATCACCAGTTTTATTAATAACTCCTGTTAATGTTCCTCCTAATTTAGAATCATGCCATTCATCCCCTAAGGGTTCTTGAGTAATCATTACTACTTTATAACCTCTATTATTTAGATTATCTATTATAGTTTGCCACCCACCAGGATAATTCCAATATTTAGCATGTGCTGATCCGTGGGGAGCTATTATAACATAATCTCCTTCTATTGTTGGTCCTGTGTTTTTAAAAGTTAAATTAGGTTTAATTTCAATAGGATCTACTCCTAAACTTTCATAACTACATTTTTGTAAACCATATTTTCTAAAATCTGAAATATTTTTATCGTAATTTATTTCTCCTTCTTCATTATAATGCCACCCTATCTCATACATAGCATATAAATCAAATTGTTCTTCTCCTGGTGGTATAAATGTGATATTTGGGTAATTGTCTTCAAATATTTTATTATGAAAAGTAGAAACTATTAATTCACATTGGTGTTTTTTTCTAAATTCTTCAACATGGGGGAACCATGCTATAGTATCACCTAAAGCTTTTGAAGCTAAATGAATATATACTTTTTTATCTTTTGCATTAAATTTATGCTCAAATACCGTTGTATTATTTTCTAAATCTATTACTTTAATATTATAGTTTATATAATATGTTTTATTAAACTTAGTCCACATATTATTTGTAATTTTATTTTCATATAAAATAGAATTATCTAATTGGTTTATAAATTGAATTTGATAATTTTTGGGGATTTCTCCTAAAATTTCTAATTTTGCCCCATTAACAAAATCAACAAGAAATTTATTCTTTAAAGGTTTTGGGGATTTCAAGATTTTTGATAAATTATTATATTCTTTTATTAAAACTTTCTTCATTTTTAAATATATTCTTTATAAATTTCTATTAATTCTTTTGTTCTATTTTCCCAGGATAATTCTTTTGCTGTAGCTATAGCTCTTTTTTTATAAAAATTATAATTACTTACTATATCTTTTAATCCTCTTTCCATTTCAAATATATCACGAGGAGCCCTCCAGGCACCATGAAAAGTAGTCTCATGCTCCCAATTTGCTATTATAGGTAAACCTGCAGCTGCTGCTTCAATCATTGTTAAATTTGGGTGACCTGCTTCTAACATTGTGGGATGTATAAAAATATCATGTTGGTGGTATAGTTTAAGTAATTCACTATTAGGAGTATCAAAAACTAAATTTAATTTTGGATAATTAAACATCCATAAATTTTCATTAAAAAAAGATTTATTAAAATTTGGACCTGCTATAGTTATCTCTAAATTATATTTAGCTGCTAAAGCTAATCCATAAGTAAATCCTTTCCTGTCAAAACCTACTGGCTGTCCTCCTAAACCATTAGCTGCTATCATTAATAATTTAGGGGTGGAGAGTTTGGTTGGTATTGATGGTTTTGGGTAGAAATCATTTATATTGACCCCATGTGAAAAATATTGGGTTTTTGGATGATCAAAATAATCAACTAAATATCTTGCTGGTAGTAGGGTTGTAAGGGAACCCTCTATTGCTTTTAAATTTATTTTATATGTATGTGAATCTTTACCATAATGAAAAGCATGATGGTCATGAAGTTGAAAAATATAAGGTATATTTTTTTCTTGTAAATAAATAGCTAAATTAGCTACATGACAATGTACTATATCATATTCCCCAGGGGATATATGTGCTGCTAATTTGTGAGTAGATTCATGACCTAATAATTTTTGATTATTTTCAAATTCCCAAATTATTTTTTCAACTGCCCCCCAATTTTTAGGTGGGATGCTTAACCCACAGGCTGGGTCTATATGGCATATATTTAATTTCATTAATCAGTAAATATTAAAGGGTTATCATTATATTTATTTTTTTCGATTTGATCAACTAAACTAAATCCGGGAAGGTGTTTAGTATAAACTTTTTCAGCTATTCCTGATTTCATCTGTCCTATATTCATAATCCATAAATCCCAAGCTTCCCATTTTTGATTTTCTAGTTTTTCTTTCCAATTACTTAAATTTTTATTAGGTATTAAGTATGATTGAGCGGGCACAAAAGGTATTACATCACAATAAACATCTTGATTTTTATTACCTCTAATATTTGTAGATGTTGGGGGGTTACCAAATCCAACTAAATCTAAACCTTCAACAAGAGCTATATCATTAAATCTAAATAAAGAGTTGTATAATTCTTCAATGTCAGAATCTATAATAGTATCGCCCTCAAAAATTAAGATAAAATCATAATCTTTATTATCATCTAAACATATAGCATTTTTATGAGCTAAGTAACAACCATAATGGCCTGGGGTTAATTTTCCAAAACCATTTCCTATAGGAGCAGGGGTTAAAGATATATGTTCTGGTCTATGACAATTCTCTGATGGGGGTAATTCTTTCCATATTTTATTAACCCTCATATCATATACAATCCCAGTATTACTGCAAAATTCTTTTAAATTGTTTATTGATGTTTGTTCTTTTTTATTAGTATCTGGTTCTGTAACTAAATGTATTAATTTTATTTTTGGTTTATAAGCATCTCTATTATCCTTCCATTTAAAACTACCATTATTAGGCATTATATTTAAAAAATAATCTTGGTTTAAATCAAATTTATGATATTTTACTGTTTCCCCTGTCTTAGTATCTTTTACGTCAAATATAACCGTAATATTGTCATTTAAATTGTATTTTACTAAATCCCAAAATGAATATTTTCCCCTAATTTCTAATAATCTATCAATAATAATTTTACCATTTTTTTCTACTGTATAATGAATATTTTTACTTTCTTTAGCATTTGAAATTGTTATCCAGGGACAAAAATGATTTTTTATGTCTGTTGGTAATATAGTATAATATTCCACCATTGAATAATCTCTAAAATCAAAATATTTTTCAGCATCTTCATCAAATTTTTCTTTAGGTTCAATATAGTTATTTATATTATTTTTAAATATATGATAATATAAATTTTCAATACCATTAGATTCAGCCCCATACTTATCCATAAGACTATTATATTGATTTTCAGTTTCAATAAAATTGCAATGTCTTAAAATTGCCTCTGGTTTAGCTGCGAAGAAATATGTATAATAACATTTACCTTCTTGTGCTTCATATTCACCAAAGAAAGTATCATGAGTATTTAATTTTTTAGATATATAATCTATATAACTACTATCTTTAAGAATATAATCAAAATTAATATAATATAATTTTTCAATTCCTAATCCTTTAGCAAAAGTAGCTGGATTATAAAATGATGTATAACAAGCTGGACCATGATATCTATCATTATCTTCGCCTTTTAAATTTACATGGGTATCATATTGATCATGATACATCCAATAACCTGAGTAAAATGTATGTTTTGTTAATAGGTTGTTCTTCTCATAAAACACATAATCAACCATATTCTGTAATTCCTTAGGAATGGGACAATGTGCGGATATTATAATTTTTCTTTTACTATTTTTTCTTAATGATTTTATACATTCTATTGTAGTATCTACAACAGCTTGTGTTTTAGGATAAGTACATATAACATATGCTTCTTCTTCTTCTTCAAAGTCTTGAATATCTATATCTTTAAATTCTTCAGCAAAATGATTATTAATTAAAGAAACATTATCATCAAAATTATCATAATTTAAATAATTAATTGAATCATAATCATCAAAGTAGTTTTGGTAAACTTCTAAATTATATAATAATTGAGGTATTTGATATGATAAAGCTTCTCTAATAACTAAAGGCATTGTTTCTTTATCATGGGCACTACCCCTAGATGTAAATAAAAACAAATCCATAGATTGATAAAAATTATCTACATCTGTACGTTCACCCCACCACGTTAAATTATCTGGTTTATCTTCCATTAGAGGTTCCCAATACCATTTAAAATTATCTGCTTGATTTCCTACACTATGGAATTCATATTGTGGTAAAGCTTTAGCGTATTCAAAAAATTCTTTTTGATTTTTTCTTGAAGTAAATAAACCAATATGTAAAATATGCTTTTTAGATGGATCTAAGTTTAAGCGTTTTAACACATTTTCTCTGTTTGGTCTAGGAATATAGTCAATTGGATATTCAACTAATATTTTAGGTATATCTATGTTTTTATACTGTTCTATTTGCCAATTAGATACAAACATAAATTTATCTGGGAAGAATATTTTATTATCTGTATTCATAGAAGAGTCATGAGATGTTTCTACTAAGAAATAATCTCTATTTGTAGAATATAACTTTCGGGCTATATTATCATCCATAAAATATTCTGGTATTTCTTCTAAATGAATAATATCAGGTGTGATTTTATTTATAACATCAAATAATTCTTTTTTATCTTCTCCTAAAGTAAAAAATTTATTTTTATCTACTAAATCTAAAATTTTATTCTTAGTTACAACTAATCTTCCTCCAGTACAATCAACCCATTCTACTACATAAACATCAAACTCATCTTTAATAAGTTCTATTTTTTTTGTTAAATATTGGGGGAGTCCTCCAGTTGAAAGGTGAGGAGCTATAAATAAGATTTTTTTCATATAACTATTTTTAAAACTATTTGACCAATATAATGAAAGATTATTTTATATCCAAATTATAGACCATTCATTGTAGAAATATCTCCAGTTGCTATTCCATTTATAGAACCTAAAAGTGAAGAACTAATAGCATTTACATCATTTCCATAACCTGCAGAATATGTTACTGATAAAGTATGTTTGCTAATATTTGTCCAATCAATGAAATTATACCAATCAAAATTAAGTCCACTCCAAGGATCATTATCTAAATAATCCCAATAATCATTAATTAAACAAACTCCTAATTTACTATTATTATTTGCATCATTTTTAGCATTTGTATTTAAAGTGTATGTATTAGTAGTAGTACTATTAGTCCAAGTACCAGCAGAACTCATATAAGGAGTAGAAAAATCCAAATTATTGAAATCACTAGTAGTTAAAGTAGTATTTGTATTATTACTAAATCCATTTCCTGCAACAGCCCTAACAGTAAACGTCGTGACTGGTGAGCCAACTGTTGCTATATTAAGATCTAAGGCTGTTATGTTAGGAGCATAACTTGATAAATCAAACCACATCCATAATCTAGCTAAATTATAAGAAACACCTCTTCCTCCACCCTGAGCTGATACCCTTATTGCATAATTATTTGTTTGTCCAACACCTGTTCCTATTGTGGCATTATGAACTCCAGCCCATGAGTTTGTTGGGCCTCTCCAACCCGCACAAATTGCATAGTTTCCTAATGAAGGATTATATGTTGTTTGAGTAGCAGATGCCATATATTATGCTTTTATTATCCAAGTTCTCTCAGGATTAAAATAAACAGTATCTTCTTCAATAGCGTAACCCACTATTCTTGCGTAACGACCGCTTGAAACTATATTTACATCAGTATCCATTTCTCCAGTAGTACTACTAATATATAGAGGCAAACCAATATCAAAAGCGAAATCTGCGGTTTTCATAAATCCTTTTAATAAAACACCAGTTGTACTTACATCAGCACCTAGCGCTATACCTAAACATTTAGTAGCATTATCACTAGTATTAGCAACTTTATTCCAATTTTGTGATGTATTTAAATATACTACATCACCAAATGCAATCGTTCCTTGACCCCCAAAGTAACCTATTTGACCATTTGCTCTTCCATCTGCACTAGGAATCATATACTCTATATAACCTGCTTGACCATTTTGTCCTAATCCAATTTGAAACGGATTTGCAATTCCTATTGAAAAATCAGCATTAAGAGTGAAATCACTATCTGCTCCATTAATTAAAAGATTACGATCTGTAGAGGCTGTTGAACCACCACCCCCACCATCTAAATAGATTGTAAGTGCGGTACCACTAGCTCCTGATGCTCCATTAATTCCTGAAGTACCATTTGTTCCACTTTTACCTGAAGTTGAATTACTACCAGAAGTACCAGCTGTTCCTGATCCCCCAGAAACTCCACCAGCACCCCCAACTCCACTTGTTCCACCAGATCCTGCAGAACCACTTGTATTACTTGTTCCTGAAGTTCCTGCTGTACCTGATTTCTTACTACTTCCTGAAGTACCTGCTGTTCCTGAAGTTGCGCTTTTACCTGAGGTACCAGCAGTACCTGATGAAGCACTTTTACCAGAAGTACCAGCTGTTCCTGACTTTTTACTAGATCCTGATGTACCTGCAGTACCTGAAGTTGCACTTTTACCAGAAGTACCTGAAGTTCCATTTGAAGCACTTGCTCCGGATTTACCAGCTGTTCCTGATGAAGCACTTTTACCTGAAGTTCCTGCAGTACCGCTTGTGGCACTTTTACCAGAGGTTCCATTTGAACCTGATTTTTGACTACTTCCTGAAGTTCCTGCAGTACCAGATGTGGCACTTTTACCTGATGTACCATTTGAACCTGACTTTTTACTTGCTCCTGAAGTACCTCCTGTTCCTGAAGTTGCACTTTTACCAGAAGTACCTGAAGTTCCATTTGTTCCTGATTTGCCACTTTTACCCGAGGTTCCTGCTGTTCCTGATGAAGCACTTGCTCCGGAGGTACCAGCTGTTCCTGACTTTTTACTACTTCCTGAAGTTCCTGCTGTTCCAGATGTAGCACTCTTACCAGAGGTTCCGTTTGAACCTGACTTTTGGCTGGAACCTGAAGTTCCTGCAGTACCTGAAGTTGCACTTTTACCAGAAGTACCAGCAGTACCTGATGAATTACTTGCTCCTGAAGTACCTGCTGAACCTGATTTTTTACTTGCTCCTGAAGTACCTCCTGTTCCTGAAGTGGCACTTTTACCTGAGGTACCTGAAGTTCCATTTGTTCCTGATTTGCCACTTTTACCCGAGGTTCCTGCTGTTCCTGTTGAAGCACTTTTACCTGAAGTTCCTGCCGTACCGCTTGTGGCACTCTTACCTGATGTACCATTTGAACCTGATTTTTGACTACTTCCTGAAGTTCCTGCTGTTCCAGATGTAGCACTCTTACCAGAGGTTCCTGCTGAACCTGATTTTTTACTACTTCCTGATGTACCTGCAGTACCTGAAGTTGCACTTTTACCCGAGGTTCCTGCTGTACCTGAAGTTGTACTTGCTCCACTTTCTCCGGCTATACCTGATGACCCTGATGACCCTGATGACCCTGAAGTTCCAGCTGTACCTGAAGTTGCACTTTTACCAGAAGTACCTGAAGTTCCATTTGTTCCTGATTTGCCACTTTTACCTGAAGTACCTGCAGTACCTGTTGAAGCACTTTTACCTGAGGTTCCTGCAGTACCGCTTGTGGCACTCTTACCAGAGGTTCCATTTGAACCTGATTTTTGACTACTTCCTGAAGTTCCTGCAGTACCCGACGTGGCACTTTTACCAGAAGTACCAGCAGTACCTGAAGTTGTACTTGCTCCACTTTCTCCTGCTATACCTGATGACCCTGATGACCCTGATGACCCTGAAGTACCTCCTGTTCCTGAAGTGGCACTTTTACCTGAGGTACCTGAAGTTCCATTTGTTCCTGATTTGCCACTTAGACCTGAAGTTCCATTTGTTCCTGAAGTAGCACTTTTACCAGAAGTACCTGCAGTACCCGACGTGGCACTTTTACCTGATGTACCATTTGAACCTGATTTGTTACTAGATCCTGATGTACCCTGAGTACCTGATGTAGCACTTTTACCAGAAGTACCAGCTGTACCTGATTTTTTACTTATTCCTGAAGTACCTGCTGTTCCTGAAGATGCACTTTTACCTGATGTACCGGCTGTTCCATTTGTAGCACTTTTACCTGAGGTTCCTGCTGTTCCAGATGTAGCACTTTTACCTGAAGTTCCTGCTGTACCTGAAGTACCTGCTGAACCTGAAGTTGCACTTTCTCCACTTTCCCCAGCTCCACCATCTATACCTGATGACCCTGAAGTACCCCCTGTTCCTGAAGTTGCACTTTTACCTGAAGTACCAGCTGTTCCATTTGTTCCTGACTTACCACTTGCACCTGATGTACCTGCTGTACCTGTAGTGGCACTTTTACCTGATGTACCTGCTGTACCTGTTGAAGCACTTTTACCTGAGGTTCCTGCTGTTCCTGATGTGGCGCTTTTACCAGAGGTTCCATTTGATCCTGATTTTTGACTACTTCCTGATGTACCTGCTGTACCTGAAGTTGCACTTTTACCTGATGTACCTGCTGTACCAGATTTTTTACTACTTCCTGAAGTACCTTCTGTTCCTGAAGATGCACTTTTACCAGAGGTACCAGCAGTACCAGATGTAGCACTTGCTCCTGAAGTTCCATTTGAACCTGACTTTTGGCTGGAACCTGAAGTTCCTGCTGTACCACTTGTGGCACTTTTACCTGATGTACCATTTGAACCTGATTTTTGACTACTTCCTGAAGTACCTCCTGTTCCTGAAGTTGCGCTTTTACCTGATGTACCAGCTGTTCCATTTGTTCCTGATTTTCCACTTTTACCAGAGGTTCCTGCAGTACCTGAAGTACCTGCTGTACCGCTTGTGGCACTCTTACCTGATGTACCTGCTGTTCCATTTGAGGCACTTGCTCCTGATGTACCAGCTGTTCCTGATGAAGCACTTTTACCTGAAGTTCCTGCAGTTCCTGATGTAGCACTTTTACCAGCTGTTCCATTTGTTCCACTTTTACCCGAGGTACCTGCTGTACCTGAAGTTGTACTTGCTCCACTTTCTCCGGCTATACCTGATGTACCTGATGACCCTGAAGTACCGGCTGTTCCTGAAGTTGCGCTTTTACCAGAAGTACCTGCTGTTCCATTTGAACCTGATTTGCCACTTTTACCTGAAGTTCCTGCTGTACCTGAAGTAGCACTTTTACCTGAAGTACCTGCAGTTCCATTTGTGGCACTTTTACCAGAAGTACCAGCAGTACCTGATGAAGCACTTGCTCCGGAGGTACCAGCTGTTCCTGACTTTTTACTTGCTCCTGAAGTTCCTGCAGTACCGCTTGTGGCACTTTTACCAGAAGTACCTGAAGTTCCATTTGAACCTGATCCAGCACTTTTACCAGAAGTACCTGCTGTACCTGTTGAAGCACTTTTACCTGAAGTACCCGCAGTTCCTGAAGTAGCACTTGCACCTGAGGTTCCATTTGTACCTGACTTTTTACTACTTCCTGAAGTACCGGCTGTTCCTGAAGATGCACTTTTACCAGAAGTACCTGCTGTACCTGTAGTGGCACTTTTACCTGAAGTTCCTGCTGTTCCATTTGAACCTGATTTACCACTTTTACCCGAGGTTCCTGCTGTACCTGTAGTGGCACTTTTACCAGAGGTACCTGCTGTACCTGAAGTTGCACTTACACCTGAAGTACCATCTTCGCCTGAAGTACCTGCAGTTCCTGAAGTGGCACTTATCCCACTTTCTCCAGCTATACCGGATGTACCTGCTGTACCTGAAGTGGCACTTTTACCAGAAGTACCTGAAGTTCCATTTGAACCTGATCCAGCACTTTTACCCGAGGTTCCTGCTGTACCTGTAGTGGCACTTTTACCCGAGGTTCCTGCTGTTCCACTTGATGCGCTTGCTCCTGAAGTACCTGCTGTACCAGATTTTTTACTACTTCCTGAAGTTCCTGCAGTACCGCTTGTAGCACTTTTACCTGATGTACCATTTGTTCCACTTGCACCTGAGGTTCCTGAAGTACCTGTTGATGCACTTTTACCTGAAGTACCCGCAGTTCCTGAAGTGGCACTTGCTCCTGAAGTACCTGCTGTACCAGATTTTTTACTACTTCCTGAAGTTCCTGCAGTACCTGTAGTGGCACTTTCTCCTGAAGTACCTGAAGTTCCATTTGTTCCACTTTTACCTGAAGTACCTGAAAGGCCATTTGCTCCACTTTCACCTGAGGTTCCATTTGTACCTGATGTAGCACTTGCACCTGAGGTTCCATTTGTACCTGACTTTTGACTACTTCCTGAAGTACCAGCTGTACCTGATGAAGCACTTGCTCCTGAAGTACCTGCTGTACCAGACGAAGCACTTGCTCCTGAAGTTCCTGCTGTTCCTGAAGTGGCACTTTTACCTGATGTACCTTTAGTACCATTTGAGGCACTTTTACCTGAGGTTCCTGCTGTACCTGAAGTTGAACTTTTACCAGAAGTACCTGCTGTACCTGAAGTTGCACTTACTCCTGAAGTTCCATCTTCACCTGAAGTACCGGCTGTTCCTGAAGTAGCACTTATCCCGCTTTCCCCTGCTATACCTGAAGTTCCTGCTGTACCGCTTGTGGCACTTTTACCTGAAGTACCTGCAGTTCCATTTGAAGCACTTTTACCTGAAGTACCTGCCGTACCTGTTGAGTTACTTTCACCTGAGGTACCTGCTGTACCTGAAGTAGCACTTTCTCCTGAAGTTCCATTTGTTCCTGATTTTCCACTTTTACCCGAGGTTCCTGCTGTTCCTGTTGAAGAACTTTTACCTGATGTACCTGCTGTACCTGATGTAGCACTTTTACCTGAAGTACCTGCAGTTCCACTTGCACCTGAGGTTCCTGAAGTACCTGTTGATGCACTTTGACCAGAAGTACCTGCTGTTCCTGTAGTGGCACTTGCTCCTGAGGTTCCATTTGTTCCTGATTTTCCACTTTTACCCGAGGTTCCTGCTGTACCTGAAGTTGCACTTACTCCTGAAGTTCCATCTTCACCAGAAGTACCTGCTGTACCGCTTGTAGCACTTATCCCGCTTTCCCCTGCTATACCTGATGTACCGGCTGTTCCTGAGGTTGCGCTTTGACCAGAAGTACCTGCTGTTCCTGTTGAAGCACTTGCTCCTGAAGTTCCTGCAGTTCCTGAAGATTTACTTGCACCTGAAGTTCCTGCTGTTCCTGAAGTGGCACTTTTACCTGAAGTACCGTTTGTTCCACTTTTACCTGAGGTTCCTGAAGTACCTGTTGAAGCACTTGCTCCTGATGTACCTGCTGTTCCTGAAGTGGCACTTTTACCTGAAGTTCCATTTGTTCCGCTTTCACCTGAGGTTCCTGAAGTACCAGACGAAGCACTTGCACCTGAAGTACCAGCTGTTCCACTTGTTGAGCTTACACCTGAAGTACCGTTTGTTCCACTCTTACCTGAAGTTCCTGCTGTACCTGTTGAAGCACTTGCTCCCGAAGTACCTGCTGTTCCTGAAGTTGAGCTTTCTCCTGATGTTCCATTTGTTCCACTTTCTCCTGAAGTTCCTGCAGTTCCTGCTGTTCCTGATGTAGCGCTTTTACCTGATGTACCTGCAGTACCATTTGAGGCACTTTTACCTGAAGTTCCTGCAGTACCTGATGAAGCACTTGCTCCTGAAGTTCCTGCTGTACCGCTTGTTGCACTTTCACCTGAAGTTCCATTTGTTCCACTTTTTCCTGAAGTACCTGCTGTTCCACTTGTTGCACTTACACCTGAAGTACCAGCTGTACCTGAAGTTGCACTTACACCTGAAGTACCATCTTCACCAGAAGTACCTGCTGTTCCTGAAGTAGCACTTATTCCACTTTCACCTGCTATACCTGAAGTACCAGCTGTTCCTGAAGTAGCACTTTTACCTGATGTACCTGCTGTTCCTGATGAAGCACTTGCTCCTGATGTACCAGCTGTTCCTGATGAAGCACTTGCACCTGAAGTTCCAGCTGTACCTGAAGTTGCACTTTCTCCTGATGTTCCATTTGTTCCACTTTCTCCTGAAGTTCCTGCAGTTCCTGAAGTAGCACTTTTACCTGAAGTTCCTGCTGTACCTGATGAGTTACTTACTCCTGAAGTTCCTGCAGTTCCATTTGAGGCACTTGCTCCTGATGTACCATTTGTTCCTGATGAAGCACTTGCACCCGAGGTACCAGCTGTACCTGATGTAGCACTTACACCTGAAGTTCCATTTGTTCCACTTTCACCTGAAGTACCTGCAGTTCCTGTTGAAGCACTTACTCCTGAAGTTCCTGCAGTACCTGATGTTGCACTTTCACCTGATGTACCATTTGTTCCACTTTCACCCGAGGTTCCTGCAGTACCTGAAGTAGTACTTTCTCCTGAAGTACCTGCCGTACCTGTAGTAGTGCTTTCGCCTGATGTACCTGCTGTACCTGTTGAGGCACTTGCACCCGAAGTACCAGCTGTACCTGAAGTGGCGCTTTCTCCTGAAGTTCCATTTGTTCCTGATTCACTACTTGATCCTGATGTGCCTGCTGTTCCACTTGTTGCACTTTCACCTGAAGTTCCATTTGTTCCACTTTCACCCGAAGTACCTGCTGTTCCTGAAGTAGCACTTTTACCTGATGTACCTGCTGTACCATTTGAGTTACTTGCACCTGATGTACCTGCTGTACCTGTGGAAGCACTTACCCCTGATGTACCTGCAGTTCCATTTGAAGCACTTGCTCCTGATGTACCTGCTGTACCTGAAGTAGCACTTACTCCTGAAGTTCCATCTTCACCCGAGGTTCCTGAAGTACCTGATGTTGCACTTATTCCACTTTCACCTGCTATACCTGAAGTTCCTGCTGTTCCACTTGATGCGCTTGCTCCTGAAGTTCCTGCAGTTCCTGAAGTGGCACTTGCTCCTGAAGTACCTGCTGTTCCATTTGAAGCACTTGCTCCTGATGTACCTGCTGTACCTGATGTTGAGCTTTCACCTGAAGTTCCATTTGTTCCATTTGTTCCACTTTTTCCTGAAGTACCTGAAAGGCCATTTGCTCCACTTTCACCTGAGGTTCCATTTGTACCTGATGTAGCACTTGCTCCTGATGTACCATTTGTTCCGCTTTCTCCTGAAGTACCTGCTGTACCTGAGGTTGTGCTTTCACCTGATGTACCTGCTGTACCTGATGATTTACTTGCACCTGATGTACCAGCTGTTCCTGTTGAAGCACTTGCTCCTGAAGTTCCTGCTGTTCCTGAAGTGGCACTTTTACCTGAAGTACCGTTTGTTCCACTTTCTCCTGATGTACCTGCTGTACCTGTTGAGGCACTTTGACCAGAAGTACCTGCTGTTCCATTTGTGGCACTTTCACCCGAGGTTCCTGCTGTTCCACTTGATGCGCTTGCTCCTGAAGTACCAGCTGTACCTGAAGTGGCACTTACTCCTGAAGTTCCATCTTCACCTGAAGTACCAGCTGTGCCCGAAGTTGCACTTATTCCACTTTCTCCAGCTATACCTGAAGTTCCTGTTGTTCCTGAAGTTGCGCTTTGACCAGAAGTACCTGCTGTTCCATTTGTGGCACTTTCACCCGAGGTACCTGCTGTTCCTGATGAAGCACTTGCTCCTGAAGTTCCAGCTGTACCTGAAGAAGCACTTGCTCCTGAAGTACCATTTGTTCCACTTTCTCCTGAGGTACCTGCTGTACCTGAAGTGGCACTTTGACCAGAAGTACCTGCTGTTCCGTTTGTAGCACTTTTACCTGAAGTTCCTGCTGTACCACTTGAAGCACTTGCTCCTGAAGTTCCTGCAGTACCTGATGTAGCGCTTTCACCTGAGGTTCCATTTGAACCTGATTTTGAACTAGATCCTGAAGTTCCTGCTGTACCTGAAGTAGCACTTGCACCTGATGTACCATTTGTTCCACTTTCACCTGAGGTACCTGCTGTACCTGAAGTGGCACTTTCTCCTGAAGTTCCATTTGTTCCTGATTCACTACTTGATCCTGATGTACCTGCTGTTCCTGATGTTGAGCTTTGGCCAGAAGTACCTGCTGTTCCGTTTGTAGCACTTTTACCTGAAGTACCAGCTGTTCCATTTGTTCCTGATTCTCCACTTTCACCTGAGGTTCCTGCTGTACCTGTTGTAGCACTTACGCCTGAAGTACCTGCTGTTCCATTTGAAGCACTTTCTCCTGAAGTTCCAGCTGTACCTGATGAAGCACTTGCTCCTGATGTACCAGCTGTTCCGGATGTTGAGCTTTCACCTGAAGTACCGTTTGTTCCACTTTCACCTGAAGTACCGGCTGTTCCTGAAGTATTGCTTTCTCCTGAAGTACCTGCTGTTCCATTTGTTTTACTCTCACCCGAGGTTCCTGCTGTACCTGATGAGTTACTAGCACCTGAAGTTCCTGCTGTACCTGATGTTGCACTTTCTCCTGAAGTTCCATTTGTCCCGCTTTCACCAGAGGTACCAGCTGTACCTGTTGTAGCACTTACGCCTGAAGTACCGGCAGTTCCACTTGTTGCGCTTTCACCTGATGTACCATTTGTTCCACTTTTACCTGAGGTTCCTGCTGTACCTGAAGTAGCACTTTCTCCTGAGGTACCTGCTGTTCCATTTGAAGCACTTGCTCCAGATGTACCAGCTGTTCCTGATGAAGCACTTGCACCTGATGTACCAGCTGTTCCTGAAGTTGCGCTTTTACCAGAAGTACCTGCTGTACCGCTTGTAGCACTTTTACCTGAAGTACCTGAAGTAGCACTTTCACCTGAAGTACCTGCAGTACCTGATGAGTTACTAGCACCTGAAGTACCTGCTGTACCTGATGTTGCACTTTCTCCTGAAGTTCCATTTGTCCCGCTTTCACCTGAGGTACCTGCTGTTCCTGAAGTTGCGCTTTGGCCAGAAGTACCTGAAGTTCCATTTGTAGCACTTTTACCTGAGGTTCCTGCTGTACCTGATGAGTTACTAACACCTGAAGTTCCAGCTGTACCTGATGAGTTACTTGCTCCTGATGTACCTGCTGTACCTGCTGTAGCACTTACACCTGAAGTACCGTTTGTTCCACTTGCACCTGAAGTACCTGCTGTTCCTGTTGAAGCACTTGCTCCTGAAGTACCTGCTGTACCTGATGTTGAGCTTTTACCAGAAGTACCTGATGTACCGCTTGTAGCACTTGCTCCTGATGTACCATTTGTTCCGCTTTCTCCTGAGGTTCCTGCTGTACCTGATGTTCCACTTGTTCCGCTTCCACCTGCTCCTCCTCCATCCCCTGAAGTACCTGCTGTTCCTGATGTTCCTGAAAGTCCACTAGTACCACTAGATATTTCAATATATCCTACTTTACCTGAACCTGTTGCATATGTTAATAAAAATGGAAAATCCTGAATTGGAGCAGATTCTATTTTAAATTCATCTCCTGTTCCACTTACATCAAATGTACTACTACCAGTTACTGCAAATCCTCCGGGAACTCCCCCAACTGATCCTGTTATTTGTGCTGAACCTGAGAATGGAAAACCACCCCCACCTCCTCCAGGTGAACCATCTGCTAAAGTAGGACCTACATATTGGTAAGCTGACATAACAACAGTATCTCCAGTTGTGGGTGATACTGAATTATCTACGAATTGTATAACACCTGTTTTATAATCAAATTGATAATAAGCTGCATCTTGTTCTACACTATTTACTCTAACAGTAACATTATAACCAACTGTACCATCACCTGCTGGTACATTATCTTCAGTATTTTTAAATGTTAAGTCTGCATCAGAATATTTTGGTGATATAAAACTTGTTTGTTGACCTTCTTGTATAATTTGTGGTGTAACAGCTATTGTAGGATCATGTGCTGATTTTGATATAAAGAAAAATACTTCAGTTTTAGTACCATTAACAACTGAAGAAGGTGTTAATTGATGTTGGTAATGATATTTTACAATATCAACACTTGCAGATTGTAAGGTTAATTGGTTTTGGGCACTACCAGAATATGGTAGACTTCCTGATGCTGAAGGAACATAATCTTCTCTAATATAAATATCACCAGCATTAATGTCGAGAGTCCTTGTGAATGCCTCCTGGGCATCAGTACTCTGCTCCATTGTATATCTCTTACTTTGGAGTAACCTATTCGACTTTTTTGTTTTATCTAGTGCCATTCTATATCTTTATTCTTTTACGTAATCGTTATATCTATATCATCAATAGGAGTTGGATCACCTTTATACCTTATTATAACTATAAAATCTTGTGTAAATTGATCTAAAGTCATACCATTCCCGTTTAAAAGAGGAAATTCGTAACTTGTACTTGCTCCACTTCCTCTTACTGTACCTGTTTTACAAGCATATAAATCAATAGGATCACTAAATGGATTTTTAAAATTATCATTAGTAATATTTACCTGTAGAGCATCTCCTACTGTAGTTGCTGGGTCAAAAATTCTTGGAACACTATATGCTTGAGCCCCTGAACCTGAAAACAAAAATGCTACTGAAATACCATTAGTTGTACTATCCCATGTATTTAAAGCTGCACCAAAACTAGCTGTTACATCACTAGCTCCAGTAGTTAAATCTCTTTGAAAAGCTCTTGCATAATATTGATATGTATTTGCCCCCACAGTTGCAGGAGACCAATAACCATAGGTTCCCCCAGGAGTTACTAAATATCCCGGTTTTACTTGTAATTCCAAAACTTCTTGTGTATACTCTGAATATGTCCCCGTTACTAATTTTGTTCCACTAGCATATGATCCTGTTAGTAAATCATCATCAATTATTATTCTATAATCTTCTCCTGAAAATTGTTCTGTGAATACTGTATTACTTGAAGCTCCTGTTAATGTACCCCCATCATATCCTTGAGCTCTACCGTAGTAACCCATAGAACCTGATAGTACATTTTGTCCATATGTACCTGGGTCAAAATAAGCATAAGTATTAGTAAATACGGTATTTAACGATCCCCCAAATTCTCTACCTTTTGTTGTTGTTATAAAAGTTGTTGTACCCAATCCGGTTTGGTTGATATTATCAGCCCCTCCCGATCCTGCATTAAATGCTAAACTTGCTGTTAAATAAACAATATCTCCTTCAGATGGTACATCACCAACAGTTCTAACAACACCCCCAGAAGAATATATAAAATTAGAAGTTTGAACAGTACCCCCATTTGTACTTCCTTTCCATACTCCACCTGTTGGATTAGCGGTGGTTACTAAAGAATCTGTTTCTGTGATTGAAGCAAATGTAGGTTGGGCTGCAAATAACGGATTGAAATATCCTGTAAGATGAGATCCTTCTTTAAAATTTGATGCTAATAATAAAGGAGCTCCTGAAAGTGATCTTGAGGTTGCTGTTAAAGATGAACTTTGTCTAGTATTAAAACTTACTGTTTGAGAAAAATCACCAGTTTCTACTTCCGACCAAAATATTTCAGTATCTTGATCATAAAAAGTAGTATAATTAGAAGAACCTGATTGTACTCCTATTGATGAAGATAATCTATACCAACCTGTAGCTTCTTTTGTTGTGAAGGAAATACCCCCATTATATAAATTATTTTGAAAAATATTAGTAAATTTACCATCTTGATATTTTATAGGTAATCCTCCTACTGTAGGTATATCTCCAATAGTTTGACCTGCTGTTGTATTAAAAGGTGGTGGGGTTTTTACTAAAGTATATTGTTGTTCATCTACTGCTGTTTGGGTTTTTGCAGAGTTATCAGCATAAATTCTTCTTAAAGAACCTGATACTGTGAATGAAGAATTTACTAACCCTAAATTGAATAATTGGAAAGAAGGATCATTAGATGATGAGGGGCAGGTAGTCGAACCAGCTGCAACTGATGTATATTTTATATTATAGCCTGAATTATTATAAATTGGAGTAATTCCTTGAAATATAGTTTGACCTGCTATAGCCCATCCTTTTCCTTGCAAATATACTAAAATAGGGTCGGTTGTAGAATCGGGTACATAACCCGCAGCTCCACCCGTTCCGGTTGAAGCAATTGTTTCAGAAGTACCAGAATAATAACGAGCATTTGGGGAAGTATCTGGGGATGATGCACTTAATTGTGTTGCTATAAATCTTATAATTTCTGCTGTATCTGTATTTTGGTCATAGTTATTAAATACCGATCCTTCTAAATCTGTCTGCCATGCTTTTGATGTTGGGTAACCTACATTATCCGTATAATGCCATATAGATTGGCTAAACATCATTCCATATTTTGCTACGCTACCCCCTGTACCATCATTGTTTGGGTTTTGTGTAACGCCTATAGTAGTATAATCAGACTCTTGATAAGTACTAGCTGTTACTTGTAATGAAGAAGTTGCATAATATATATCCGTAGCTCCTAATAATTGAAATATTCCTGTTCCACTACCACCACCACCTTCAATAGTAATATCAACTTGATTACCACCAGCATTTGTAATACTAGCTATACCACTCCCTAAGAAATTTAAAGTTTGAACACCATTATCTATTAAAGTACTTCCACTTTCAATTGTAACTCCTGTGAATCCAGGAACATCTGTTAAGTCTATACTATGTGTTACACTACTACTTGCAAAGAAAAACTGTAGATCAGTACCAGACAGAGAACTAGAGTAGTAGAGTGACTGAAAATTGCCATCTACTTCTGCAAACGTTAACTCGGAACCTTTGTTCTGTCTTAATATTATACCCATTTAATTTTATTTATAAATATTACAAAAAACAGTATTATTGTTCAGAGTCTGGAAATTCTGCAAAGGAATTATCAGTTTGAATGCTAAGACGAGAATTATCTAATTTGACTCGTTGGTTTAATTCTTCTATACTTTGTACTGTTTCCATATTAAATATAATTTGTGTGGGTGTATTAAATTTTTTTATTGCGTTTAATTGTTTTTGAACTGTATCAGGAACTAAATATCCATATAATTTTAATGAAAAAGTTGCTTTAACTGACCTTTCTCCTTTTTGTTCTACTTGTACTGGGGTTGCAAAACTATCTATTCGGGCTCTAAATTGGTATCTTTCAGGATTACCCCAATAAGAATCAGATGCATAGTTTATAGCTTCAACAATTTTATTTAATTGCTCTATATAATAAGTAGCAATAATAAAATCATAAGTAATATTAACATAATCTGGTACTACTACGGCATAATTAACTTTATCTGGTGCTTTATTATTTAATATATCAAAATTATCATAAGCATTACTAACACTATATTGTTTCTGAAATATACTTACATTATGAGGGTTATTAGCATCTAATTTATTAGCTATATTTCTTATTTTTTCTATATTATTATGTTTGAATGTAATTAAAGGTAACATAATTTTCCCTTTTTTATCCCTATAATACCCATCTTTTTGAACCTGTTTCCACCTTTCGGGGGATCCATAAATAAAAGGTACTTGTTGTACCACACCGTTTTGTATTACTGTAGGTTTAATTACTTCTTCCATATAGTAAGCAATAGCTTCATCTATATCCTTAATACCTAATGAAAAAGGTTTTGTAGTATCGTCTCTAAAAGATACTTGATTACCTCTATTAGGTATATTAGCATTATTAGGATTACCTGTACTAGAAAAACCAGGAGAACCTTTTGGTGGGTTATAAGGATCAATTTGAGAATTTAATATTTCCCTTTGTGTTTTTGGGATTGGTATTTTTCCTTGTTTAGCCATTTAATGAGGGGTTTGAATTATTTCCAGTATACAATCTTTCTTGTGTTATTCCAACCTTATCAGCTGGTACATAATGTGTTTCTACAATAACTGAGATTGAAGAACCAAAGTCTTCTAATCCTGGGTTTTGTAGTTGAGGTGAATTTGGATAATCTGGATTTTTACCCATAAAGTATTGATTAGCATTTACATTATCTACTTCATAATATCCTTCATTATATAAAATAATATCTCCAACTTGAGGAACTAAATCAGCTCCATATTGATAATTAGTTGGTTCAAAATCTAAATTAAACTCTTCCATCTTACCTAATAAATCATCTCTTAAAAACTTAAATGTAGCACCCCATGTAAAATCTGTACCTAAGTCTGTTTCTGGGAATTCTTCATTTGCTCTTTCAATAAGACAATTTAATAAAACAGGACCCATATAGAATTTTTCCTCAGCTGCTTCTCCATAAATATTTACTTTAGTTTCTTCTAATTTAAATTTATAAAAAGAACACTGTTGGGTAATGACATCCGCCATTAACTCTCTATTTAGGTGTCTAAATAAACTTATATCTCTTGCTCCTCCAAATAGTGCCATATTATCCTATATAAATTGGAAAAGGAACCTTGCCAAGTTCTTTTTCAATAAAATCACTTTCGGCTGCTCTTCTTTCTAATAATTTCTCTCTTGATGTTTCTCCTAAATAAGCTCTTAATCTATCAATTAGTCTTTCTTTTTCTCCGGTAGCTGCTGTAATTAAATCATTTGCGTTTAATGTAACATTATCTCCTGGAATTGGTACTACTTGATATTTACCTCTAATATATCCTAACATTTCTTTACATACAGCTAAGGCATACTCAAATATCCAACTTCTACCAACTGAATTAATATCATCATAATTTGGATTAGTATAAGGGACATCATAAATATTAGAAATAGTACTACTTCCTCCTACTACAAATGAAGCACTTGAACGTTCTGAATTTAGAATATATTCAAAATACATTTTATCAGGGGTTCCATCAGGAATTGGGAATAATCTTAAATTATTATTATGTATCTCAAAAGAGTAATTAGCTCTTCTAATCATATCATTAAATTCTATTTGTTGGATAATTTGCATATCAAAATTTATAGGCATTAACATATAATTAACACCTGCAGGAGAAAATTGACCCCATCCAAAAGTATCCATCATTTCTGTCATACCACCCCCACCTTGATAAGGATCAAAAGCTCTCATAGATGCAGGAGGGGCTTCATAAAAAACTCTCATGATTTCTATATCATGGTTTTTATAGTGAGGTATGTTAGCTTGAGCCCATTCTTCTAGATTATAATCTTGAACGCTTTTAGTTAAGTTAATTTCACCTGTGTGCCAGTCTACATTTCCGCCTGTACCGGCTTCAACTCCATATTGTTCTGACATTTGAATTATTCTTCCTAAATTAGGAACAATAATTGTATCTTCAATATCCATAGTAGCAGCATCTGCTCCTTCTAATGTTAGATAATTATCTCTAATTTTAAATCCATATAATTCATTAGCATATATTGTTACTGCTTCTTCAAAAGCAGCATAAAAATTTAAATCTTGAAGTTCAACATCCACAATAGGATATCCTAATCTTCGGGCCGCAAAAGTTGCAAACTTATCTGCATCTATTTGAAATTCAGGATCATTGTCATAAAACCCAAAAGGTGTATCTCCTGGTTGGAATGAACTTGATCCGGGCCATATTGGTATATTTGCCATAGTTTTTTTATTTACGCGTTATCTGAGTTAACAACTACATATTCTACATCCATTCTTTCTGTCTCAGCATATACAGAAACAAATTCTATATCTTGCTCAAAAAATCCATTGAATGTACTTCCTGTAACTTGAGGACTTGAAAACATTAGAGATGATGTAGGTAATACATCCATCGTCCAATAACTTCTTGATCCATTTTCTGTAAAATCATTTAATGTTAAAGTAAATATTGCATCATTAGTAGTATTACCAATTTCAGCTTTATTTACTGTTACAGTTTCTCCAACTTGATAACCTGTACCCCCAGCTGCTATTTTTGCTTGGAATATGTCTGTAGTTATATTACTACTGGTTAAAACTGCTAAAGCTGCTCCACCTGAATCTTCAACGTCATTAGCTACAAGAGTACAAGTGTAATCAGAACTTACATTTCCAAATCCTACATTTGTTAATTGATCTTTTGATATTGTAATTAATTGAGTTTCCAGATATCCTGTTCCTATATTTACTGGGGTTACTGTAGAAACTACTCCTCCAACTGATACTACATTAACTGTACCACCTTGACCTGTAGTTGTATAAACTGCTATTTCTCTTGTTATATCATTCGTAACATTAGGAGTTAAACCATTATTAGTAAAAGCTTGACCTGTTACTAATTGTCCTGTTCCTAAATCTCCACCTGCAATTGTAAAAGAATCATTTACTACATATCCTCTTCCTGGGTCTAATACCATTACAGTTGCTAATGTTGGTTGTGAAGGGTCAGCTCCTGTAACTACAGCCTGAGCTGTTGCTCCTGTACCACTACCTCCTACTAAATTAACATTATAAGTTCCTGTTGCACAATCTGTAGGGGCATTGGATATTGTTAAACTTTGACTCATTATTAAAGATGATGAAACCACAACATCTAATGTCATTCCACTACCACTAACACTTGATGTAGTTGGTACAGCTGGGTATAAACCAATTACTCCACCTGATCCACCACTTGTATATGATGAGGTTAAATCCGTACCTATAATACCTATCCCATCAGGGGCTTTAGAAGATGTAAATGAGACAGCCAATGAAGAAGTAGTATCTAGATTAGTAATTCTAGCATATTTCATACTACTTGAAGGAAAAGTACCGGCAGATGGGTTTAAACCATTGACGTTAAATAAATCAATAGAGGATGATGCTGGTATTGTAACAATTCTTCTATCTACATTAGTAATATTACCTAATGTGAAAAAAGTTTCATTTGTAGTTTTAATACCTTTAACTACGTGTTCCTCCTTTATTTTTATTTGAAATGCTGATGGAGTTAAAATTGATGCCATAATTATTTTTGTTATAAATATATAAAAAAAGAGGCTTAATTGCTAAGCCCCTTTTAAATGGTTAGAATTATCGCCTAGCTTTTCCGCTAGTGCCTGAGGAGCCTTTGATAATTCCCCTGCTTTCAGCTTCTTCATAAATTTCAATCAAATTATCTACAATTGGATCTCTATGATTTTGCATTAAGGTAATAGAACACATATTTTTTACTTTACGTGCTGCTGAATATAAAAATCTAAATCCTGATTCTCTTTTTGATTTTAAATCTACTTGATGGTCATCTCCGCAAATAATCATTTTTGATCTTAAGCCTATTCTAGTTGAAATCATCTCCATTTGTTCATGTGTAACATTTTGAGCTTCATCTACAATAATACAAGAATCTAAAAATGTTCTTCCTCTCATAAATGCTAGGGGAACAATTTCTATTTTACCATCTTCAATTAATTTTTCTACTTTTACCTTATCATATAAAGCATACATATTTTGGTAAATAGGTTGAATCCAAGGATCCATTTTTTCCCGCAAATCACCAGGTAAGAATCCAATTTCTTCTTTTGATACTGTAGGTCTTGTAATTATAATTTTTGAGTAGTGTCTTCGTATGAGACCATCTAATGCAACTTGACAAGCTAAAAGTGTTTTTCCTGATCCTGCTCTTCCAGCTAATAAAGTTAATGTACTATCTAATATTTTTTGTTTTGCTTCTTTTTGTTCTTCGTTTAAACTTATTTTAAATTTTATGGGGTTTTTCACTATTCTTTGTTTTCTGTGAACTTCGTCTGTGTGGGGTTTTGAAGGCATTTTTGAGTGTAGTTTATTTTAATTAATTTGTCAAGACCTGCATTAACATGCATCGTGTCATCTAACATGGTCTCAAACTCATATCTAGAATCTAAAGGTAGAACTAAATCTACTTGGGAGCCCCATCTAATTAAACTGAATCTTTCGTTTTGAGCGCAAAGATCCCCTTGTTGTTTAAAAGGGGCTATTACATTTACGTCCTCATCGGCAATTTGTATTAAGTGGTATGTGTAATCTAAAGAAGGAACATACACTTGGTTAGACATTCTTTCATTGTACTTTAAGTACGCCATGTTATTTGGGTTGATTACTTTGTTCAGTATATCCTTCTCTACCGCTAACATGGGTTTATTTGTTGATTCAATAGGTTCTAATCTTTTATATTTTAATATACCTCCATAGGGAATCCTATTAATATGAACATCATAAAATGACATAAATATTCCAATAACTAAAGAGGGTTTATTAAATTCACTATCACCCATTACATCTTGGATAGTATAATCGATACCTTTAATTTCTAAAACTTGCTCCCCAGGTTGGACTATTTTTTGGTATAATATAGTCCCATCTGAAGGGCTATAAAAATGTTCATAATCTATAAATGTAGGCCTAATTGGGTCTCTAAAGAAGAAATTATTACTTAATTCTCCAACAGACATTTTAGATAATTCTGCTACTTCTCCATTTAACCAATCTTCTAATTTTTCAGCCATTACAGGAGGGATTTGAAATGATCAACTCTATTTAAGTGCATTACCATACAACTTAACATAGCTCCTGATTTCATGTATTCTGATAGATTAAATATTACAGGTTCCATTCCTTCATTAGAACATATTTTTTCTAATGATTCAATTTTATGCTTTTCACCTTCATAAAATTCATCTCCTTTTTTCATTTCAGAAATATTGGAGGCACATAAAATCATATTTCCCAATCTAACAGAATTAGCCATTCCATAAGTTGAATCTTCAGCATCAATATCTATTATATTTGTATATTTGCTTATTTTAGCTAATTCTTCTTTATCATATAACTCAGTGCAAACCATAGTTGAATGTGTATTTAACGGAAAAATACTACAATCTAGGTGGTACATATATTCGTCTACCATTTTGACTTTAATAACTTCCATATCAAAATTTTCCTCCATCCAATGGTATGTTTTGATATCTGATCTAATATCATATCCACCTATATAAACATTATCCTTTAAATATTTAATATCTGCTTCTCCTTCCCATTTATGGGGGGATATATGAGTTTTATAACCCATCTGATTGAAAAATTTTTCACCTACAAATTCTTCACCCTGTCTGGGGGGAGAAGTATAATTAGATAATAGGATATGATTTTCATCTTTAATGTGGGGTAACTGTAAGCCTAAATTTGCAACATAAATCAAATCTTGGAAATTACCTTCTGCTGGTAGTAAATGGACTAGAGATTGGCCTGCCATAAAATTATACAGATCCATAAATTGTTTATATGCTTTTGGTTTGTTTATGGTTAATTCTTTTTCTGACATTTCTTTCATCCAAACATTATTGGGATCATTGGTTGAAAATGTATGTGGAAAATTCATTACATAACTTTGAATAGGTAACTGTGATGGTGTTTCTTTCATTTGAAAACTTTTTAATTAATATACAGGTATAAATATACTAACTACTAACTAAGTATACACTAGTAGAAAAAAAAAGCCCCGCTAATGCGGGGCTCTTAATTTATTTAAAATCTATTGATTAAAGAGTATTTAAACCTTCAACATAAATCTTACCATAGAATTCTGGTCTTACGACTTTCTTAGCGTAACGAGTCAGTAAACCTTTTCTTGGAGTGAAGGTTGCTGGATCGTATACTAAAGGAGTCATGATTAACGGAATGTATGGAGCAAATACAGCACCAGCTTCTAAGAACTGACCACCTCTGAATCCCATTAAAATGGTATTTTCAGTCATGTATGGGTTCTTATAAACAGTGTATCTTGAATTGATAGTACCTGCTTTTTGTACACCAAATGCGTAGCTCATTTTAGCTGCATCACCATCAGAAGTACTAGCAAATCCTGGAATAGATTCGATAATAGTAGCTACTGTTGGAGAACATACCATGAAATTAGCTCCACCTCTAAGAGTTTTCTGGTGAATTGTATTACTTAACTTCTGAACTTTAGTTCCTAAAGTTTGGAACCATTGTCCTTGTGAGTTATAGAAACCTAAATCTGTATTTACAACACCTGTTGAAGCTAATGATAGGTTGTTCTGTGCACTCCAGTACTCAGTACCAGCAGCAGCAGATTCGATCAACATATCAAGAATTTCTAAATCAATTTCTAATGAGATATACTCACTCATAATTGAAGTTAATTCAGCTTCAGCATCCAAAGAATGGTAAGCGTTAAGATCTTGAGCGAACTCAGGAGTCCAAACAGCTTTCAATTTACGAGTCTTAGCAACAATTGCTTCTGACTGCATTTGAATGTTGATTTCAGGAATAGTGATTGGATCATTATTACCATTTAAGTTAGTGTTACCTTCTTCAAAATCACCTCTTTGAGCGTCATTTGTTTGCATTAAGTACTCAACTTTTAATGAACCGCCTTCTGCAACAGAAGCGCTTACATAAAACTCAATATTTGCACCATTTAACTTAGTAAACTGTGGATATTGAGTAGTTACTGCTGGTAAATCAGCAGCTGAACCTGATAGGTAGAAACCTCTTACAGCTCTTTCATCATAGTTAGGTAATGAAGCAGTAGGGATAGATAAACATACAATCTGATCAGTAGCACCTGCAACATAAGATTGAGATACTGAAGAATCAGCATTTAAATCTGTATACCAATCAACAGAACTAGAAGCTACAGTATAAGCAGCAGACTGAGTGTTGTTAATTGAATATCCAAATCTACCAGCACCGTAAAGACCACCTGTAGCACCGTTACCGAATGGAGTATTTCCATCAGTAGCACCATATAGTGAATCATTTGCTGTGAATGGTTGTTTAGTAGTTCCGTATTGGAAATCTAAATAAAATACTAGACCAGAAGGTAGATTCATTGGTTGAACCGAAACGAATTCTTTCGCTGCGATTTGACCAAATACCTTTCTTACTAGTGGTAAAGCTACACCTGCCCATTGTGCTCCTGTTCCAGGAGTAAATGTACCTGCTCCAGGAAGTGGACCACCGGTATTGCTTTCTTCCATAACTAATTGCTTAGCTTGGTTTTCAAGGATCATAGACATATTGTTTTTCTCAGTTTCGTTACCGATACCTTCTAACAAGCCTGTCTTGTTCCATTTGTTGGCTAATCTTGCAGCATCACTTTGTAATGACTTATAAGGATTAGCGCTTTCTAAAAGAGAATTTAATTGACTCATTTTTTACGTTTTTAAAATTTAATAATTGTTTTAATTTACTTAAATTAGATTATTCCAGCTAATTTTTTAAAGCGTGCGACCATTTCATCTGATTCAACAATTGGTTGTTTTTTAGTTGTTTTTGGAGCTGATAAGTTTGAAGCACTACCTTTTGGTCTAATGCTTTCGCTAATAGATTTATTTGTAGTTTTGGATTTAATACTACCATCGATAGTTTCAAATACAAGTTTTACTTCTTTAACTGTTTCAGCTTTATCAAAAGCACTTAATACTTTAACCTTTTGGTTTTCTGATAAATTTTTACCGCGGAACACTTTGTTTGTGTAAAGTAACTTAGCATTTAATAAATTAATTTCATTTAATTCAGATCTTAATGTAGCAACAGTTTGCATTGCTTCATCTAAATCCTTTTTTAATTCATCTTTTGCTTCGTCTATTTCTTCTTTACCTTCATCAATGTCATCCTTAGCTTCAGCTACATCCACAGAAGTTTCTTCATCATCTTCTACTTCAATTTCTCCGTCTACGTCAACATCAACATCTACATCATCTTCGAATGATTCACCGGCTTCAATTTCACCTGCGTTAACCATATCTTCGATTACGTCTTCGATAAATTTCTTAAGGTCTTCTTCAGACATATCTTCAAGGTCGATGTCTTCATCTTCCTCATCATCTATGTCTTCTTTCTCATCTTTTTCACCGTCTAAGTAGCCTTCTTCTTCAGCATCAGTACGTTCGTCCTCTTTCAAGTCCTCTTTTTCGTCCTTAATACCGTCCTTGTAGCCTTCTTCTTCAGCGTCTGTACGATCATTTTCTTTAAGATCTTCATCTTTTTCTAATTCTGCTAAAATTTCATCTAAGTTCATATCATCTTCCTCTTTGATTTTACGCATTTTTTCAGTTTCAGTCTCAGCCTTATTATCAGACTTACGATCGTCACCTTCGCGCTTTTCCTTTTTGGTCATGTACTCTTTCTTTTCTGAAATCTCATCATCTTTTGCTTCAGTTACTTCATCACAAGCTTCATTCACTTCTTCTTCTTTTTCCATTTCTTCTAGTTTACTAGCAAACATGGCTTGAACTTGAGGTGAGAAAGCTTCTTCTAAAGCGACTTTAGCATTTGCTATTGCAGATTCTTTGACTGCTTTAGCATCGGCGATAGCCTCTTGTAAAAAGTTTCTATTCATTTTTCCTAAATTTTTTGTTGGGAAACTACGTTTATTAAGAAACGTAATGGGGGGTTATAATAAAAATTATTGATGCCATATAAGAAATGGCATATTATCAATTATACGTATATGGGGAGATATAGAAATCGAAAAGGCGCATCAAAAAATTGAATACGCCTCTTCTAGGAATCAGGGATTAAACTGTTAAATTATATTATTGGGCATTGTCCGTGTGAGCATAATATCTCAAATAATATATTATTTACTTTTTTATATTTATCTTGTGATTTAAATTCTTTACTTTCTCTTACTAAATGCATAAATGAATCTGGGTTGGAAGGAGTTGAAACAAAATCCCAACATAATAATTCAAAATCATCTTGAACTTCCATTAATTCTCCTTTTTGTTCTAAAGTACCCATTCCTCTAGATGATACTCCTACTGTAATACCACTTTCAACTAATGCTTTTAAAATATTTCCATTAGGTGTAGGTAATATTTCAATTTTACCCATTACATTATCACCATCCCACCACATATCAGAAATATTATGTGATACATTTTGAAGATTTATTACTGATGATTCTGGGTGGTCTAATTCACCCATTGCTCTATTTTCATCTACTAATACTCTATATTTGTCAATTTCTCTATCCCATAATTCTTTAGAATAGTATCTACCATTTCCATTTTTTACTTCAGCAGTAGCTAGTATTCCCTCAACTAAAGGTAAACCCCTTTTTGAACGAGATTCATTTAAAGTTACTCCTTTAGGTTTAAATACGTGTGTTTCTATTAATAATTGACTCATAATATGTTTTATGCAGTTCTAAATTTTGATAATCCTGAGTATGATTCTTTGTTATCATTACTGTTTTCATTTGAATTTTCGTTACTACCATTATTACTGTTGGCATTACTTTCTTCATTCCTAGGAGCCCAATCAGCATCTTGACCATTTTGTCTTTTCCATGCTTCAGGATCCATTTCAGTAACTACTTTTTTGTATGATTTACCACACATTTTTTCATACATTTTTTCCATGCCCGCTTTTTTCTTCTCAAGAAGCTTTACTTCACGTTGCATTTCTTTCATTTTTTTCTTATCTACTAATTCAGATAAATTATCATCTTCAGTAACCATCGAAATTCTATCATTTTTACTTTCAATAATTTCATCTAAAGCTTCGATTTGTAATTCTAAAGTAGCAATTTTTCCATTTTTTTCAATTTCAGCTAATTTGCTATCTGTTGTTTCTTTTTTTACTTTTTTCTTTTTTATTTTTGCCTTTGGTTTTTCTCCTAAAGGACTATTTTCTAATAAGTTTACTAATGATATCATTTTATTTTCTTTTAATTCTAAATAACCAGTACCTACTTCACCTTCTGGGAAGTCTTTTTTTGTGGCTTCACCATATCCACCCCCAACACCTGGGTCTTTAACCATTTTACCTTTACCTAAAGCCGGTGCTTCTTCAGTGTATCCTATTCCTTTGATTCCAAATTGTGCTTCCTCAACATAATATAAAGGATTTTTATCCATATTCTTAATAACTAAATCAATTAATTCTTGTTTAGTTTTATCTTTGTTAGCTTCATCTGTAAGTTCTGTAAAATACCCTTGACGAAACTGTTCACCAGCTACATTATTAAGCATTTTATCATCTTTATAATCATATCCTCTGTCAGGTGCTTGTAAATCAGTTACTCCTTTTGTAACCTTTTTTTCAATTGCTTTAGCCTCTTCTTCAGAGATTAAATTCATATTATCATCAAATAATTTAAACCAGTCTGGTTTTTTAGTATTTCCTGTTCCTATATAAAGGTTTTCAGCTATAATACTTCTACCAATTAGAGCAGATGATGCTTCCTTAAACCCAGCAGCGTTGCGTACTAAATTAGGATATTTTGATTTAACTTCTTTAAGGAAAATATGTTTACTACCTTTTCCTTTTTTAATTTGATTGTATTGTTCTTGTAATGTTTTCATTTATTCTCCTTTTAATAAGTCTTTAATATCTTTTATATAGTCTAAAATTAGATCTGTTGCTTTAACAACTTCGTATGAACCAGGATTTTCAGAGTAATAATCACTGGTTTCATTTTTAGCATTGCTCAACATTTTATAAATATCATTAAGTTGTTGTTCAATCGCATCAAAGGCAGATATTCTTTCTTGTTGGAATGATTTAACATCCTCAGCTTCAAATAGCTGTTTAACTTCTAATCCTGATCCTTTAATTTTTTTAGGAACTAAACTATATTTAAATTGTTTTATATAAGCATTATCTTTCACTCCATCGTTACTTGCTTTAGGGCCCGGACCTAATATAGCTCCTATATTTTCCTTTAAGGTATATTTATACCCCGTTGAGTGTTTATCTAAATCAGACTGGGTTTTTAATTCAATTTCTTTACCATCCTTTACAGCAAATACCCTAGCATTAAATTTACCCATACCATCATCACGATATCCTTGTTTAATTTGTTTTAATGATGATTTAGCTCTAGATTTGCTAATTGTAGATTCATTAACTTCTTTATATCCAATTTCTTTATAAGCTTTGTCATTTGCTTTTTGTCCTTTTTTTCTAAAAGCATAGGGAGTGGCATATTGTGCTCCTGTACCCCCTGTAAATGAAGCCGCTCCTTCTCCTCCACCAGTTGTAGACATTTCGTCTAATTCTTCTTCTGTAAGTTGTTTTTTTAATTGAGAATAAAATGCTGGGTATTCTTTCCTTAGATGAGTTCTAAATTTATTAAATGTTAATCTTTGATCATCATAAATATCTCTTAATACCTCATCATCTCTTACAGACTCTCCTTTAACTAAATCGTTGGCAGCATCTCTTGATAGTTTTAATTGTTTTATTAATTCTGTAAAGGATGGTAATCTTATAATTTTATGGGATATACCTCCTCCTTCAGATTTATGATTTTGGTCTGTTTTAAAGTAAGTATCTAAATCTTTGCTTAAAAAATCTCTATCATCCCAAGGACCATATTTTTTTTCAATCCAATCTAATAATTTTGGATCAATATCTTCCTTTTTAGCTTCTTTTATTAAGCTTATTATTTTTTCTACAATTTTATCCATTTGATTTTTTTAATTCTTCTAATAATGAGTGGTATTGTAATAAATCAACTAAATGGTCGCTTTTTATGTGGGATTTTTTATCTAATTCTTTTATTAAAGATGAAGCTTCTTGAAGTTTTATTTTAATAACTTTGCTTTCGATTTTTTCGATTTCTTTTAAAATAGATTCTTTAATAAAAAGAACCTCTTTATTATAAAAGGATTTTAATGAGGGGGTATTATCTACAGACTCAATAAATTCTTTAAGAATATGTTTTTGTCTTAAATTTAATGAAGAATATTTATCATTAAATTTTTCTAATAATACATAATAGGTTAGTGTACGAATATCTTTATCTTGAGATTTAAATTCTTCAATTACATTTTCTTTAACATTATTTCTATTAATATCTTCTGATGTTAAATGTTCTAATAACGTAACTTTATTATCTATAATTTGGTTTGGATCAATTAATTTCTCAGTATTGTATGTCTCTAATAAAGTATATAAAGAAGCTTGTGCCTTATAATCATTTAATTTTGTTTTAAATAAACCCTCAACATTATAATGAATTTTAAGTTCTTTAATAAGATTATATTTTTCTTTTCTTATTTGAGTTCTGTTAAGTCTTTTAGATGATTCTAATACCGCATCTAATATAGTACTAGCTTTAGTAGCATCTAAATTTTTTGATTTAAATATAGTTTCATATAGTTTATATTCTTTACCTAACTCTGTATTAACAAAGTGGGATTTTAGAATTTTAATAGCTGGTGAATCTTTTCCTGATAAGGTGTCTGCTGTGATTTTTCTTACTATCACTTCAAATAAAATACCGGTATTCCTGAATTTTGAATGTTTTATATACATCAATACTTATTTTTTTATAAATATACTAAAATTATTGTTCCTTAATATTTGACTCGTCAAGAAGCGAACTTTTTGCGGGTTTGTTTTCAAATACTAATTTTTTACCTGTAGGTATAGATTTTAACATTGATTGATGCTTATGATAATGGGTGTTATTTTCTAAAGCCATAGAATTTTTACTATTATCATTATAATCTTTTTTCATACCTTTAACACCTAATCTATCTTTTCCAAAATTATCATCTTGGGTATTTCTTTTAGATGCTTTTTCTTTCGGTCTACCTAATACTGTTTTATCATCTGTAGCATACTCCTCTGGTTTTGGAACATCCCCAGGATTAGTATACATTCTTCCTTTACCATATAATGAAGCTAAATCATGAGGGGTACCATATGATTGTCCTGTTTCAACAGGATCATTACCTTCTGCTTCAATTTGATCTATTCTAAACTTACGTTTAGCATCTTCTCTAATTAAATCCCTAAAATCATCATATTCATCCTCACTTAGATGGAATAAATGATCATATACAAAGTCAGAAGGAAATAAATTAGTTTCAGTCATTTGAGCTGCTAAATCCATTTTTTCCTTCATTAATGCTACTCTTTCTTGATCATAAATAATTGAAGGTGTAGTTAATGATAATTCAAAATTAGCTAATTGTTCGTCTCTATAACCTTGAGTATAAAGGTGAACTAGTGCAATTTTATATAATTCTGATACTACTATTCTTTGAATACGTTCAATAGTACGTGCAAATCTAATATCTTGAGCTGCTAAAGTAGCTTTACCATCAGTATTTTCATCATAACCCATAAATGCTTTAGGTACTTTAAGTGCTGCAAATAATTTATCTCTTAAGTATTCAACATCCGCAATGCCATCCCATTGTAAACCATTTGCACTTTCAATTTTAGTACTTGCATCATTACCCCTTACTGGGATGTAATAATCCTCAAGTAAGTTTTGCATATTATATCTTAAATTATACTCACCTGTTTTTTCATCAACATGGGGTGTACGTTTAAGTTTACTTAATGTTTTTTCCATAAATGCATCTACCTCATTTGGGGGAATAGAACCTACATTCATATAAAAGATACGTTTTTCAGGAGCACGAACAATTCTATGAATTAACATAGCATCCTCCATTAACACATATTGTTTAAATAATTTTCTTGCAGGTTCAATATAACTTCTACCATAGGGTAAGAAATTCATATCAGTTAATAAACGCAAATGAGCCATTTCATAATTATCAAATATAATTGAACCCGGGCGATCTTGAGTTTGGCCTGGAACACTATAATACCCTGTATCCGATGCTGTAATTCCTTCAGGATCGAAACGGAATCTAATATCTTTTGGATTATCTTTACTACCATGACCCATCTCACCTTCTAATCTTTCAATGTGAAATGCTGTGTAGGGAATAACATTATAAACACCAAATTTTTCTGCAATTTCTAGTTTTAAGAAAAAATCACCATACTTAGCTAAGTTTCTAACCCAGGGCCAAAGATTAAATTCAATGTTTAAAACATCATAAAATAAATTATAAAGTATTTTTTGGATATCATCATCTGATGATTTGATTGCTAATACTTCACCCATATCATTTTTAAGGGTTGATTCATCAGCTATGATATCTAAAGCAGATGCTATAATTGCATCTGTATCCATAGCATCATATTCTGAGTATAGCATTGGTCTTAAATACTGATAGTTGAATCCAGCTTGTTGACCATATAGTGAGGTTGTGGAATTTGTGTAAATTTTATTAAATCTATCAACTAAAGAATTGGTTTCAATTTCTCCAGATTGTTGGATTTTATTAACATCAAAAACTTTAAGTTGACTACCTCCCACATTACGGATTATTACATCCGTTGAAAATAATCTTCTTAACCTTGAAAATAAACTTTTATCTGCCATTTTTATTTATTTATAAATATTATAATAACCATTTTATGTCATGGGATTTCCCATCAATCTTCATTTCATATGGATTCTGTATAGAATTTATAGCAGAATGGCCACCAATGTATGTTGTTTTGTTAGATTTTACACTACCTAATGTTGCTCTTGTCATATCTAGACTTTGTTGTTGGAATTTCAATGATGTGTCCCGTAGAAACATACCAATTCCAAATGACATAACCAAGTCATCGTTATAACCTGTTTGAGCTTCTGGTCTTCCATTTTTCCAAATGAATACTTTCATCTCTTCAATTAGACGTTTTGAACGAATTGTTACTGATCTATCACCTACAAATTCTCTAAATTTATTAATACAAAGAGGTCTTGTCCTCATAGACATAGTAAAACCAGGTACCATTTCTGAGTTGCCTTCAAATACTCTTAAATATGATTCAGCTGTAAGTTGATCTGATTTTGGTGATTGGTATAAATTTTTATATCCTCTTTCTATAATTGCATCTAAAGTAGCCCAACCAATATTAGCATTTTCAACTACTAACATTGCATTATTATACTCTGTAGCCAACCCAGTTAAAAAATATCCAAATTCTTTAGGTGGCATTTGTCCTTTATACTCAGCTACTTGTGTATTTGTTGCTATATCCATTACATGACATGCTGAATAGTCTTTACCATCACCTCTAGCAACATCTGCTACAACCATATATTCTCTAGAATAATCCGCAGATTCCCAAATCCATAGATTTTGGTCTACACCTCTCCTTTCCATTGGATTCTTAACTGTTGTTTCATTTAAAAATTCAATCCATTCATTATAAAATACAATATCTCCTGATGTACTAAAATCACAATCACACTCTTGGGCTGCTAATCTAGGATCACCTAACAAATCATCTTGCGCATCTCTCCATTCTTGGTTTCTTTCTGGGTGGACCCACCAGGGTAATTTAATAGGTAAAAATTGATTTTCATTTGATTCAGCATTAACCCAAGTTTTATGGAACCAATTTCCAGTACCATAAGGTGTACTTAATACAATAGCACCACCACCCGTTGCTAGTGTTTGTTGAGATGATGCCCAAATTTCTCCAATATTATCAATAAAAGCAGCCTCATCAATTAGTAGTAAGGATACTGCTTCTGATCTACCAGCATCTGAACTTGCTGATGTTGCTTTAATTATTGACCCATTACTTAATCTTAATGATAATTTATTATTTTCATCAGCTTTAATTGACAACCATGAAGGTAAGTTATCATACATAAACTTAACCTTAGTAACCATATTACGTGCTGTCTCTTGTTTAGTCGCAATACATAACACATTTTTATCCTTATGGAACAACATCAACCACAGAGAATAACCTGCTGATAATGTAGATATACCTAATTGTCTTGATTTTAAAATAATTGAATAAGGATTATCTTTAACTAAATATAAAGCTTTTTCTTGAAATGGGTATAAATTAAATTGAATTCTTCCTCTTTGGGGGTGTTGAATAAAACAGTATTTTTTCATAAAATGAGCTGGATCTTGGGCACATCTTAAATATTCTTGTCTTATTATTTTTTTTAGATCCTCAGCCATTTATTTTTTCCCTATTTTCCAATACATCTTTCCAGAGATTACAGGTTTAAAATCTTGATTAACACCTAAACCTAAACCGTATATTTGTTTCCTTTTATCTTTATATAAAATTTCCCCACCTAAGTAATTAATTTGATCAGATCTACCAGCTACTCCTACCCCCCAATAAAATTCTCTATTATTAAGATATATTTCTTGGGTTAATGTTGTTGTTGGTAATAATATGTCTGATTTTACTTGTCTTGAAAATATTTTATTTTGAGTTATTGTATCTGTTATAGTTACAACTCCTAAAGAATCTAATATAATTTCATCTATGTAAATATTTTTAGCATAATAATCTTTTAATACCTCTAATGTATCTATTGGGGTATTTATTATAATAGTATCATTTTCATATATAGTTACAATTTTTTCAATCCATTTAGGAACATATTCTATCTTATTAATAGTAATGGTATCCCATTTAGTTTCAACCTTTGTTATAATTGTAGGTTCACTAGTAGTGGGATTAGAAGAACAGCTCCTTTGTAATAAAAGAAGTACAACTAAAACTACAATGAGTAGAAATTGAATATTTTTAAAGAAGACCTTCAAGTTCTTTTTTAATTTTTGTTAATTCTCTCAAGCGATCTGTAAGTTTTTGTTTTTCAGAACCCTCAGCATTTTTCCACTTTTTAACTACTCGCTTCATTTCAGCTGATGTTTGTTGAAGTTTTGATGCTAATTTAGATATTGAATCTCCTTTTTTAGCACTCTTTATTGCTTTTTTATCCATTTCATCCTCATCATCTTCTTCTTTCATAAGATCTTGAGTTTTTTCTAATTCCTTATTTAATTCAGCTTGGGCATCAGCTTTAGCATTAATCTCATCTGCTGATTCTGCTTCTAATAATTCAAGAATTTCTTCTTTAATGGAGGATTTTAATTCTGATTTTTTCATTTAGAGTATTTTGTTATAAATATCACGAAAAAATTGATTGTTTAACTAATTTTGTACGTTCTTCTGTTGATCCCTTAATCTCAATTAAATTTTTAATTTTATGTCTATATTTAATAATTAATAACTGGATAGATTCATCAATTTTTTTTCTATAATCTGCATCTGTTTCTCGTACACCATTATTTTCAATTTCTACTCCTTCGGGAGAAACATAAAATATATAATCATATTCATCTAACATATTACTTGCAAATGAACAAAAATCATCTGCTTCCCCATAATACATTGAAGTTGATTGTTTGGCAAAAGCCATTACATCTATAATTGTTCTATCTGTTATAATATTATCTTGCATTAATTCACTAGCTCTTTCAGCTAAAAATACAGCTTGACCCTTTACGGTTGAGTCTGTATTTAAAGGAATACCCATTTCCATTAAATATTTTGAACGTTCAGTTCTAAATTTATATAATTGAAATTCTGGTAATTTAGCTAAAGCGTTAACTAAAGTTGTTTTACCTACTGACATTGTACCACAAAAACCTATTTTCATATTAAAACGGTAATTTTAAAGGATCTAATTGGGAAGATCCCATTCCCACTCTATAACTATCACTGTCGAAATGCTGTGTTGATACCTCAAATATACAACTTCCTTCTTCAAGAGCCAACATTTGGTGGGGTTGACCAGGCATTAAATGGATGCAATCCCCTTCTGTTACTTCAATTACTTTTTGTTCAGCATTTTCAGTATCAATATACTTGTATAAGAATTTTCCTTTAGAAATATACCATGCTTCATCTTTCAGGAGATGATAATGCATTGAAAATGATTTATCTTTTTTAAATACTAAAAGTTTTCCACAGTATTTTTCATTATTAATAATCCACAATTCATGACCCCATGCTTTTTCATGAATTTCTCCTTTGTAAGGCATTGCCTCTAATGTATGGTCTCTCATATTAATGTCTTGATGTTCCTTTACCTGCTGATGTTTTGTACCAAGGTAAACCTTCTCTTTCTTTCATTATATCTTTAAATACATCTTCAGGATATTCAATACCACTTAAAAAATATCCTTTTTTAAATTCTGAATTTTTAGAAATTGGAACTATTGCTGGTGAATCATATCTGTGATGTTTAAAATGTTCCTCACCTTCCATTTTAATTAAATAATGTCTTGCACCTTTGTATTTAATTACTTTTTCTTCATAATATTTTTCTTTCTTTTTCATAATTTTTATTTTAATAATTGTTCTCCTACTAATGTTCCTTGTGCCCCCGATACTGTAATGCCTCTAGCACTTAAAGCATCACCCACAAAATGTACATTCGGATATTTTGTTAAACTTAAATCATTATAATTAACTAGGGGTTCTGGTGATAAATATTTTACTTCTGGGATGTAAATTCCCCAATCATCTTTAAGTGTTGGAAATACTTTTTTCATATCCTCAATAAAATCTTCTATATAATCATAATAATCTTGAAATGCATCTTTGACTATATCTAATGATTGAATAGGCATAGCATCAACTAAATCACCTTCACTTGTCATTCCTCTTTCACGTGATGGGCTATAATATAAACCCGAATTAGCTTTACGAGCATATCTACCAATACCTTTACTACAATCCACCCATCGTGAATTTACTAATTTAACTAATTCTCTAGACCAATCAAATGGTTTATCAATACCTTGAATTTCCATTAAAATGCCAAAATTAGTCATATTATTTCTATGTTTTTCTCCTTTTTTAGCGTGTCCATTGTAACTAACATTACCATATGTTTGCTCAACAGCCACATATGCTGCGTTGTTATTAGTACAAAATGAACGTAATGATACCCCTTTGTCTTCAAATTTACGATATAATTTAAAATCGTAACTTACATCAATTAATTTTTGGAAGTGTTTTTGTGGTGCTTCAAATCGAACACCTATTTGTACTGGTTTAGGTTCTGTTGGTAAGTTATATTGTTCTGCTAGTTGTTTACCAAAATCAATACCTGATTTACCTACACCAAATATAAGTTTATCATATTCTAATGTTTCCATATTTACCCATTGTAAATCATCAGGTAACCCAGCACTATCTGTTTCTGCTACTTTAGGATAGTATACTTTACTATTATCAAAATCAATATCTGTAACTTTAGTTTCCCATAGAAATTCAACACCACCTTGAACTAAAAAGTCATACCAATTTTTACCTATTTCATGTAGATAATCTGTACCAACATGCCATACTGGGAATAAACGTAATCCAAAATATGGTTTAATAAAATCAGGTTCTACAACAGGATTTGAACATTGTACTTCTTTTGGTTTAGGGTGGAAACGTTTAAAATTATTGATTACCTGATCAAATAATTCCATTGCTTTTTCTTCACCACAATATTTAGATAATTGTCCTCCAATTGAAGTATGATAAGTTAATTTACCATCACTCCAACCCCCTGCTCCTAGGAAACCAGTCATTACTTCTTCAGGTTTTCTATCATATGGATTTTTACCCATATCAATAATAGTAATTTTACCATTATAACCTTTATCTACTAATTTTGTAGCAGCATTTACACCTGCTACACCTGCTCCTACAATTACTACATTTTTACTCATTTAGACTTAATTTTATTTGTCATTAATATACGAAAAAAAAATGTGACCTCCAAATGAAGGCCACAGATCTTAAAATTTATTTTATATAATCGCTCGGCTATGAATCGAGCTGTAAGTTTATAATACTATGGTTGTTTTGTTGCAAATGCTAATTCCCCATCTAGTAGGATACCATGACCACATGCTAACCAACATCCCGCTGCAAGTTCATCTGATGTTGAAGTAGTAGGTAATCCAAATTGAGTAATTCCTTGTCGTCCTATTATATTCCTCATTTTTAGGCTAAATGCCCCTAATGTTCCTATTTGCACATCCCAATGCATTCTGCTTCCATTTTTTCCTGCTGCTATCATGGGAGTTTTTGAAACTGTATAAAAATTATACCAATCTGGATCTTGTGCGGGCCTCCCGGGTTTTTTGGAACCATTTACTAAATCAAATTGTGCCCCTACATCACCAAAATTATTAGCCCAATCAGTTGAGCTAAAATTTCCATCTTGATCAGCATATTCTTCCAACCAAACTGCTCCTAACCATATGCTCGCTGCTGCAACTGGGAAAGTGACTGGCCCACTTTCTGTATCTCCCCCAACATTCATAGCAAACCCGAGGTGTTGGGTGTTGTATGTAGACCCAACATTTTCAGGCATTGAACCACATAACTCACTATCTATAGCTTGATTTCCACCAATAGAATTATTACTTGAATAATTGGGGGTGTCTATTACAAAATTATGCTCTGGAGTTGTATAATATAAATCATCTACATTATTATAGGAACCAAATAACCCTATACCTGAATCTATTTCAGGTTCTTCAGAATCTCCTACTAATCCACCAAATACCATATAATTTGCCATGTTTATTTTTTATTTAAAGATATATTAATAATCGTCTTC
>Ga0208299_1000285_pt1 | contig 48826 bp, 63 predicted proteins | sample 15_taG_FD_184089 | JGI IMG/M metagenome (GOLD analysis project Ga0208299, IMG submission 184089) | Marine viral communities from the Subarctic Pacific Ocean - 15_ETSP_OMZ_AT15312 metaG (SPAdes) (version 2) | ecosystem: Environmental > Aquatic > Marine > Oceanic | place: Pacific Ocean | collected... | reverse complement strand
ATGATAAGATAGAAAACGTAGTCAAACAGATTTGGCTACAATCAAAGAATTCTATAATTCAACGATACGGTCAAGAATTTTATGAGAGAATAAAAATGGAAATGAAACAAACAATTAAACACGAGTTTTTTTAAGATGTATTTAGATTATTTTAACAAATTTAGAGATATGGAGCCCTACCTTAAAATAGGTAAAAAGGAGTGGGCTTATATAAAGGAAACATTTGACAGACCAGACATTCAGGAAACCCTTGTAGAGATTTTGAAAGATTATGAATTACCTACACAAGAGTTGACCAAGAAGGATGCATACAAAGATTTTATGAAGTTAAAGGGAATCCAATGGCCTGATTATTTAAAAGAAACAGCATGGTATGCAAGGTCAGAGTATAAATGGCCGTTAAGTGATAAAATCATACGAAGGATAAACAGAGGCAATGACGCTAGTAATTATTTCCAACAGTATAATAGATGGTCGGTAGATGGAACTATTTCTCCAGGTCCAGTTAGAACTTGGGGGAATCCAAAGTTTATGTATACTTTGTTAGGTTCATTATTCACACTCAATGTTGAGAAAGTAGATAGGGGAACATTAAGGTCGTGTATTGGACTTAGAAAGTATATTTGTTCTCAATTCAAACCCAACGTAGCAAAATCAATTTATGATATGTTTAAGGCAAAGACCATTCTTGATTTCAGTGCAGGTTGGGGTGACAGGCTGGCTGGATTCTACGCATCAGAAACGGGAGAGTATTATTTGGGAATAGACCCACGAAAAGAGAATCATTCTATATATAAAGAACAGGCCGAGTTTTACAGTAAACATTTAGGATTTTTCGAAAATGAAAAAAAGTCAGATTTTATATGTGAACCAGCTGAGGATGTAGATTTGAGTATATATGAAAGTTACTTTGATTTAGTATTTACATCACCACCATATTTTAATGTGGAGAGATATAGTTATGACGATACTCAAAGTTGGGTGAGGTATAAAGATATAGATGATTGGAATGAATTATTTTTACAGAAAGCGTTAGGTAATGTATGGGAAACAATTAAGCCAGGTGGATATTTGTTGGTAAATATAAGTGATGTAAACGCTTCGAGTAAAGGTAAAAAGTCAAAAGGATGGCTACCCATTTGTGATCCTATGAATGATTTTTTAGATACACTTAAAGATAGTGAATATCAAGGTTGTATTGGTTATGAAATGGCAAAAAGACCAAATTGTATTGGTGTTGGAACTGCTAAAGTAACAGAAGAGGCTAATAGAAATCCCGAATATATATTACCAGAAAAAGAAGGATTATTTGGAGAACCGATTTGGATATGGAAAAAAACGGCGAATATTTAGTTTTTGATGGATTAAAAATAAAATCTATCGATTGGTATACAGATGGAAACCATGATTGTAGTTTGGATGTAATAGATGGAGAACATTCTTATAATCATGGTGATGGCCAACTTTGGCAAAAATATACAATTAAAAATGGAAAACCACAAGGGGAGTGGAAAATATATCATTCAAATGGTGAGATGAATATTTATCGAAAATTTAACAATGGTAAGAGAGTTGGTGAATGGAAAATGTTTCATGATAATGGTGAAATGTGGAATACCGAAAAATATAAAAATAATAAAAAAGATGGATGCCATAAAAAGGTAAGAATTGGTGGAATTGTAGAGAGTGAAGGTAACTATAAAAACAATGAAAAGGTCGGTGAATGGATTTATTATTATGAAAATGGACAAAAAGAATATCAAGGTAACTATAAAAATGATAAAAGAGTTGGGAAGTGGTTTAAATTTGATGAAGATACTAGAAAAAAATCTGGTAAATTAAATTATGTAAATGGTAAATTAGATGGTAAATATATTGAATTTAATAATAAATTGGTTATTCTTGATGGTCAATATAAAAATGATAAAAAAGTAGGTAAGTGGATTTATACGAATGAAAATGGAAAAGTAGGAAAAGAGGAAAATTATAAAAATGACAAATTAGATGGTTATGTGAAGGAATGGCATCCAGATGGTAAAGAGTGGAAAATTGGTAAATATAAAGATGGAGAATTAAGTGGAGATTATATAGAATATCATAAGAATGGTATACCTTATTTGACTGGAGTATATATTAACGGAAAAATGAATAGTCAATGGGTTTGTTGTTTTGAGGATGGTAAAACTTGGAAAACTGGATTTTACAATAATGATAAAAAAATAAATAAGTGGAATTATTGGCACGATAATGGTAAAAAGGCATTAGAAGAAAATTATAAAAATGGTGTTTTGGTTGGAAAGTATATATCGTATTTTTATGGTGGACAAAAACAGGTTGAGGGATTTTATGAAAAAGGAAAAAAGAATGGAGATTGGAACAGTTGGTATCAGAATGAAGTAAAAGAAAAGGAAATGGTTTATAAAGATGATAAACTTACAATGGAAAAAAAATGGGATGATAAAAAGAATAAAGTCTACAAGAAAAATTATAAGAATGGTAAAATAGAAGGAAATGTTATTTTTTGGTATCGGAACGGTGGAGTAAAAAGTGAAATTATGTATAAAAATGATTTATTAGATGGTAAATATACAGAGTATCGTGTCAGTCAAACAAAAATAAGTGAAGGTTTGATGAAATCGAATGCAATGAACGGAAAATGGACATTTTGGTATCACAATGGACAAAAAGAGTGTGAGGTTATTTGTAAAAATGGAGAACTTATTGATGGTAAAGTGTGGGATGATGATGGTAATAAGAAAAAGAGTATAAGATTTAATTATCAGAGATGAAATATAAAAAAGTTCCTCATAATGAAAATGTAATAGAAATTAATGGAAAGGTTGTATTATCATTTGATCCAAGGTATAAAGAATATCTGAAATGGAAAGATGAGAATCCTGATTTAGAACAAAAGTTAATAGAGGATTTAGAACAAGAAGTAGAAAATAAACGATTATATAATAATGGTTCACCTCATATAGACGGAAATGTTTATACTTGGTATAAAGAAAATGGACAAAAAAAGATTATTGCAGAAATGTCAAGTGATGGGTATCATTATCATGGACAGGTTATTCAGTATAGAGAAGATGGAACTTTGGTATCAAAAGAAACTTTTAGTCATGGTTTTCAGGAAGGACCCTATGAATATTATCACTCGAATGGAAAATTAAGACAAAGTGGTTGGATACAAAATCATATAAAAGATGGAGAAATTAAAACATATTTGGAAAACGGAAATTTAATATTGATAGAAAAGTTTAAAAATGGTAAAAAACACGGAAAGGTGAAATCTTATCATCAATGCAAAGATTCGCGTTCCGGTAGGAATAATAGAATTGAAACTTACGAGGATGGTAAACTTCATGGAGAATGGATTGATTATCATTTAAATAATAAAGAAAGAGCAAAAGGTAATATGTTATATGGTATGATGGATGGTAAGTGGATGTTTTGGTATCATAACGGAAATAAAGAATTAGAGTGTGAATTTGATTTTGGAAATCCAGTTGGTACTGCTAAAATATATCATGATAATGGTGTGTTAAAGGAAGTGGTAACTCTTTGAAAATGATAAATAAAATACACTTGGGTGATTGTTTAGAATTATTTCCAAAATTTGAAGATAGTTCAGTTGATTTAATAGTGGCTGGCCCACCATATAATATAGGAATTAACTACGATACTTATGATGATAATTTAAAATGGGAAATTTATTTAGAGTGGACGGAAAAGTGGTTAAGAGAATGTTATAGAGTATTGAAAGATGATGGTAGAATTTGTGTAAATCATGTTATTAATTTGGTAGATAACAAACTTGGTGTCAGTAGATTTCCTATAATGGATATTAGAAATATTCAAGAAAATATTGGTTTTAATGTTCATAAATTGATTGTGTGGGAAGATGGAATGGGATGGTCATGGAAAGAATATGATAAGATTAGGGAAAAGAACGGATATTCAGATATGTCATCAAAAGAACCATATATACATACACCATATGAATCTATTTTGATCTCATATAAAAATAAATGGAAAAAATCAAAAGATGGAATAGATACTATTACCGAATCTGATTTTTGGGAGGCGACAAAACAGATATGGAATATAGAAACTTCAAGTGGTCACGGACAAAAGGCCGCCTTTGGAACATTGGAGTTACCTAAAAGGTGTATAGAACTTTTGAGTTATGAAAATGATGTTGTTTTAGATCCATTTAGTGGTAGTGGAAGTACTGCTATAGCATGTAAAGAAACTAATAGAAGATATATTGGTTTTGAAATAAGTGAAAGTTCTGTGGAATTATCAAATAATAAATTAATGATGCATCAGAAATGAGAAATGTTTATGTTGATTTTGGGGAACATAATTTAATAGGTAGAGCCAAACCTAATGGGAATACTATATACCTCGATGGTATCTGTTATAAGGATGAGTTTATAAAGTCTGGTAAGAAATGTAGATTTTTGTGGAGTGAAGATAAAGATTATGGTTATAAAATTTTCACTAATAATCCTACTAAGAACATACCACCAAACGAAGAAACAGTACGATTGGTATTCTCTATACAAAAATTACTTTTTGAAGGGGGTTATTCACCTGAACCATATGAAGTTATAAGATGTGAGGATAAACTACAAGAATATTTTGCTATAAAAATGGAAACTATTAAAGGAAAAGTACCAATGGATGGTGGAGTAGAATGGGCAGAAAGATTAAAGAAGTATTGTAGAGAAAATAAAATATTTAGTCAATTTACGAGGTTAGATACTACAGATTTAGACCTTGGACTTGATAGAAATGGTAAGATTCATCCTGATTCTACTAATTGTATATTGTCGGATAAGGATAATAAAATATACTTGGTAGATGTTGATATAAGATTTAGAATAGGTTAGTAAATGATAAATTATAATAAAAGTAGATATAGATCAAAGATATAGATATGAAAAAAGTTTTAGTTACGTTAGCAAATAAAGATTATATAAATCATGCAAAAAGCCTATTCACGAATGTACGAGAAGAAGGAGAATGGGATGGTGATTTAGTATTGATGGTGCCCGAGGAAGATAAAGAATTTGTGGATGTTGATTTATTCAATTATAATGATGTTCAAATATTTTTTTTACCTAATCTCGAAAAAGGAAAATATCCATTAGATTTAAACACTACTTTAGATGTAAAATTTCATCCGATAAATTGTTATAAAATTCATCTATTTGGTAATGATTATTTTAAACAATGGGATTGGATTTTCTATACTGATCTTGATGTGTGGTATTTCAATAAAATAGATTTTGATTTAGATAATAAACGAAAAGATATTTTATATGCAAATACTTGTAATGATAAACAACTTCAACTCCAATTTGTATGGCTAAAAGACATGATAGAACAATTAAATATATCGGATAAAAAGAAATTGAAAGAACTAAAAGATTATCCTGGATACTATGAGCCAGCCATACAGGGTTGTTTTTTATTATTGAATAAACAATTTATAAGAAACGATATATTTAAAAAATATAAAGAAGTTCATGATAAATACTATAAGTTAGCGGTTTGGAGTCAAGGACTTTGGAGTTTATTATTTTATGGTAAATGGGATATACTCGGTGATAAATTTAAAACAATTTATGAAATAGGCTATAATAAAACGGTAGAAAAATATAATAGAATTGATGATGCTATAAAAGATAATATTGATTATAAAAATGATGGGGTTATAGCTCAACATTTTTCTCAATATTTTCCACAATACTCACCAAGTAATTTAAGATTTTATCCACTTTATTTAAACAATCGAGTTAAATTTGAGTCAGTTTTAGAAAAATTATCAAGTAAGGAATATTTTGATTTAGAAATGAAAGATAAATTGTATAATTTATTCGAAAGTAATAATTTTAATATTGATATATTAAAATCAAATAAGTCCTATATGAGAGGTGGAGCTATTTTAAGATTGTTTATGGGAATACCATTGACAGATGCCGATTTGGATTTGTATTTTTTAGATTCTAAATATTTTAAAAGAGTAGATGATTATTTTAATGAACACTATGAGTTTTTACATGAAACACCCAATACTAAATCATATAAGTGCGGAGAGTTAGAATTTGAACTTGTTAGACATCCATATTTGATAGGAACTTATGAGTATACCACTTCAATGACTGATTTTACAATTACACTTGGATGTTTTGATTTTGAAACTGAGTTATTTGTGTATCCCGATACATACTTGGCTGATATAGAAAGTAAAAAATTGCGTATTCATCGTCTTGAAATAGAACCTCCGGAGGGAAGAAGTTGGGCAAACGCATTAGAAAGAATTGAAAAATATGGAAAGTTGGGATTTACTGCAAGTGATGATGTAGTTGAGACAATAAAAAAGAACTCTGAATTAAAAGACAATGATGAATTTCATCAGAGAACTGTGAAGAAGAGTTGGTTAAGAAATACAGACCTTACTCCCATTGTTCCGAATATAGATGTATTTGTTAATTGGTTGATGGATATAAAAAAACATAAGTATTTCAATAAATTTAATTATTATTTAACAGGTGGTTTTATGGCCTGGCCTGATAAAACAAAGGATGTTGATATTATCATTACAAAACGAAATGGTCGGCGTGCTACACTTAGAGAACTTGAAGAATTGATGGTAGATATGTTTGATTCTGCATATGATATTCACGGGTTTTTCCTTGATACTTTTTATATGAGAACACCACAATGGATAGCAGATTATCCAAGAGATAGAGAAATTTTAAAGTCGGTAGAAAATAAGGGATTGTGGATCACTATAACAAAACATAGACCAGAATATTCTAATAAATTCAGAAGATATGGAAAATTAAATTGTCATCATAGACCAAGTTTTACTAATTGGTGGGATGATGGAGAGGATTTGATAAATAGGTGGGTAAATTTAGATGCAAAATATGCAAAATGGGTAGATTTAAGAAAGATTATAAAGTATTATGATAATAATAAAGAAAGAAATATAGACGATTTTTTGAATAAGTTTCAAGAATATTCAGGATATTAGGAGAGAAAAATGATTAACTATTGTGTTTTATCCGCTCCAAGATCAGGTAGTAATTTATTATGTGCACTTTTGAATATTCATCCTGATTGTGTAAATCGTGGTGAAATTTTTGGGAAAGTAAGGTCATTTTTTATTCAAGATTTGTTAAAATTTATTGAAGATACGACTTCCAGTAATGTACCAGAATACTTGGTTGAAAAATTATTGAAAGATTTGTGGTTTTTTGATTATAGTAAATATAAATCTATTGGATTTAAAGGTCATTACACTCATGATTATATGACAAATGGGCAAATAATTTCTTTTATTAAAAAGAATAATATAAAAATAGTACATTTAAAAAGAAAGAATAAATTGAAACAGATTGTATCTTGGATTAGGGCCCTTGACTCTCTTAACGAAAGTGGGGATAATGAAAAAAGTATATTTTTTGATAATTGGATGTTATATAGAGCTAGAAATCCTTGGACAAATAAAAATAATACATTAAACCCAAAGAAAATAAATATTGATGTGGTATTAGATCAATTAAGTGAATTTCATAAAACTGAAATGTTTTTTAATGAAGTTTTAAGTGATCATAGTAATTTGGTATTGGAAGTTTATTATGAAGATTTAGTAAAAGATTTGAGTGTGGATTTTAGTAATGATAATAATATAGAATTACAAAAATGTTATGATTTTCTTGGTTTAGATTATCAATATTTAATTAATAATAAAGATATTAAAGTTAATAATTTTTTAAGTAAAATGGATTTTATGGCCGATCCTCGTACTATATTTGAAGAAAATATATCTAATTACAAATCATATAATAAATATTTTGATAGAGTTAAAGAACTTGAAAATTCTAAAACTTTTATAATGAAAAAAAGTAGAAAATGGCCTTTGAGTGAATGTATTAAAAATTATGATGAATTAGTAAATGCATTAGAAGAAACAGAATATGAAATTTATTTAGATAACAACTATCACCGATTACAAATGTGGAGAAAAAAATGATTAGTTTTATTATACCTTTTTCTACGATAGAAAAAGATAAGTTTTTAAACTTAAACGAGAAAGAAGATTTGTGGAAAGAAAATGATTCTGCAAATATAATCTATTCTACTATAAAAACAATTAAAAATATCAATTCACTTAAATGTGAAAAGGAAATTTTATTGGTGGATAATAGTCATACTTGGCCAGATGTAGATTTACCAAATGTTAGGGTAATCAAGGGTTGGCAAGCATTACCACTTGAAGAACTTGAAAAGATTCCAGAGTATATGAATCATAAAGATATTCAGGCTAGTTTAGATAATCTTGGTTGTTTAACTATGTGGGTATCTATGGCATTCCATTTGGGAACACAAGAGGCAAAAGGTGATTACATTGTATTACAACACAATGATACCTTTTATCATCAAGATTGTATTGATGAAATGATTAAACAACTGGAAGAAGAAGAACTTGAATATATTTCAGTAGATAATAAGAAGATATGGATTTCAACTTATTTGTTAAATAAGGAGTTTTTAGATAAATATATAAAAGAATATTCACAACAACCAGTAGTAATACGACCAGAAAATGGTGGATATGTAAAAACTAAGAAGATTGGATTTGCAGATGCGTATTTTTTCTTGTGTAAGAGAAAGTTCTTTGATAATTATAGTATAGATTGGTATTATGGTGACACGAATCATGGTGCAACTATCTATTGTCTATATAATGAATTAGAATATCTTCATTTAGGTCCTTATTATGATAATCCAAATTGGGAAACACCAGATACTTTACATACATATTACTATAAGGATGAGCCATTTTTAACTCATCTAAAAGGTGGATTTTCAGAAAATAAAATGTCATCAGAAGATTTCGAAGAAGAATTTAATGAGTACTTAAAGGAATTAAAAAATGCAAAATGAACATACCCTGTGGGTAGAAAAATATCGGCCCTCTAATCTTGACACTTACATTGGCAATGACCAATTAAAAAGTAAAGTTAAGGTCTATTTAGATAGTGGTGATTTACCACACTTGTTACTGTTTGGAAAGGCTGGTACAGGTAAGACCACTCTCGCAAAATTACTCGTTAATAATATAGAATGTGATTATCTATACATTAACGCGTCAGATGAGAATAACGTGGACACGGTTAGAAGTAAGGTTAAGAACTTCGCTTCAACAATGGGGTTTAAGGATTATAAGATTATAATCTTGGACGAGTGTGATTACATCACACCAAACGCCCAGGCCGCACTTCGTAACCTAATGGAAACATTCAGTAAACATTGTAGATTTATCTTGACTTGTAATTTTGTTGAGAGAATAATTGACCCGATACAATCTCGGTGTCAGACATTTCAAGTAATTCCACCAAATAAAAATGACGTAGCAAAACATCTACATAATATTTTAACTCAAGAGAATGTGGATTACGATAGAGAAGATTTGGCAATATTAGTCAATAGTGGTTATCCTGATATAAGACGAGTCATCAATGGTGCACAAAGACAATCAGTAGATGGTAAGTTGGTTATTGATAAACAGAGTATCGTAGAGAACGATTACAAATTAAAGTTATTAGAAATATTAGAGAAACAAGATAAAAAGAGTGCATTTAATAATGTTCGTCAGTTATTGGCAGACGCAAAGGTTACAGACTTCGCAGACTTATTTAGACTACTATATGATGAAGTAGATAGTTATGGTAAGGGACATATTGCTGAATGTATCTTGGTTATAGCAAAATATGAATTAAGTGATGCTCAAGTGGTTGATAAAGAAATCAACGCTATGGCAATGATAATAGAAATACTACAAACAATAAAATAAGGAGTTATAATGTATTACGAAGCAACGGTTGTATTCATTGAGGAAATACAGACTAAAAACGGAGTAAAAGAGAAGAAAGTTCGTAAGACTTACTTAGTAGAATGTGATTCAGTAAGTGTTGCAGAATCAAAGGTAAATGAATGGTTAAAGACTTCACCTTTTGCTTTTGAAACAATAATTGCAAAACAATCCAAAATAGTAGATGTGGTAGAATAATGAACGAAAAATATTGGGGTGAAAAGAAACCACCTGCTAAAAAGGGTGTACAACCAGGTCACAAAGATAGTAAACCAGAAAAACACATAGCAGTTCACGAAAACAAGATTTATTATTATGCTAGTGTGAATAGAGAAAGTGCAGTAGAACTCAATAAAAAGGTAGGTGAATTAGAATCTAAAAGTTTAACAATGTCAAAAACTTTAGATATAGATGCTCCACCTATAAAAGTGTTGATAAACTCAGGAGGCGGTTCAATCACTGCAGGAATTTCATCAATGGATACGATATTGAGAACAAAAGTTCCAGTTGAAACCTATGTGGATGGATTCTGTGCCAGTGCCGCTACATTCCTTTCTGTAGTTGGTGATCATCGATATATGAGTAGAAATTCGTATATGTTGATTCATCAATTATCGACAGGATTTTGGGGAAAGTATTCTGAGTTTGAGGATGAGAAACAGAATCTTGATTTAATGATGACTACTATCAAGAATGTGTATAAGAAATATACAGAAGTTCCAATGGAAAAGATAGATGAAATATTGAAACATGATTTAATGTGGGATGCAAAAACTTGTTTAGAGTATGGATTAATTGATGAGGTAATTTAATGAATGTTTTAGTTATTGGAGATAGTTGTAAAGATGTTTTTATTTATGGTGATATAGAACGAATAAGTCCTGAAGCACCAGTACCAGTTTTTAGACCGACACACGATGAAATAAATGGTGGTATGGCAAAAAATGTTGCAAATAATATTGAGGCATTAGATATACACATCCATACTGTAACAAATAAAAATAGTATTGTAAAGAAAAGATATGTAGAAAACCGATCCAGCCAAATGGTATTACGAGTAGATGAACATGATTATTGTGAACGAATTGATAAAAGTTTATTAGAAGGTCTTACAAAGAATAGATTTAAACGACCACCATTTGGATTTGATAAACAAAGAGAAGATCATTATGATGCAATTATCATATCAGATTATTGCAAAGGATTTTTAGAAGAAGATGATATTCAATTTATTTGTGAGAACAATGATAATGTATTTGTAGATACTAAAAAGAAACTTGGTAAGTGGATTGAATTTGCAGACATTATTAAGATAAATGAATTAGAATATAAAAAGAACTATGAATTATTATCAGAAAAAGGATTCCAACATAAACTTATTATTACTTTAGGTAGTAAAGGGTGTAGATGGAATGGAAAAGAATTCCCAGTAAAAGAGGTTCCTGTTAAGGATGTTAGTGGAGCAGGAGACACATTTATTGCAGGATTAGTTCGTGGTTATTTAGATACACAAGATATAGAGAGTGCAATAGAATTTGCACAAAAATGTACAACACACGTGGTACAAAAACACGGTGTTGCAACAGTTACATTAAAGGAGATACAAAATGGCTAAAAGAAAACCAATACAACAACCACAAACAGAAGTTCAGGTGGATTTGAAAAAGGCAGAGACTATAAAATGTGATGATTGTGGGAATTATTTATTTATCACAGCTCATGTGATTAAAAGAATTTCACCAATTTTATCACCAACGGGACAAGAAGCACTTGTACCAGTTCAGGTATATAGTTGTGGTAATTGTGGTAAAGTTCCAAAGATGTTCATAGAAGGTGCTGGACTTGGTTTGGATGAAGAAATAAACAAACCAAAAGAAGATGCACTTTCACGTCCAGACTTAATGGAATAATGTTAGGGTCCATATCATTAGAAGTAGCAAATTATTGGACATCAAATGATTTTTTAACAGAGTCTAATAAAAATTGCGGGACTCTTGTTGCATTTGATTGGGTAGATGATTATCTAACTGAAATAAATACTAATATTGATTTAGGTGAATTAGAGAGTAAAAATTTTAAATTTGACGAGTTAATTGAATTTTTAAAAAAGAATAATTTTACTTTTGTATTGGGGTTGAGAAATATAGTAGAAGGTCCAAGTGAAGAATGGACAGATAAATTAAAAGAAACATTAAAGTCTAATAGTATGGATTATGATGAGTATGTAGTGGATAAATGGCCATTACGAATTCCAGAATTTGATATCCCTGATAATATTTTTATTTTAAGATATTCATTTGATGAATATTCCCGAGTAGACCAGTTTGCATCAAGTCAGTATTTATTTGAAGAATTTATAGAAAAAAGTGACTGGAAGTCGTATTACAAAGATATAGTATCCATAGAAAAAAATAGAGTTATAGTTTTTTGTAATAATATAGAAAATTTAGTTTTAAAAGATAATTTTGTTAAATGAGAATGATAAATTTAAGACCCGATAAATTTCATATTCAGGATGATAACAAAAATTTATATGAGGTGTTTAACCACAACACTACTATTGATTGGAAGAATGCAAAAATATTAGATTTTGGATGTAATATAGGTAATTTTTTAATAAGTGCTCAAGATTATATTAAACTTGAAAATTATACTGGTATAGATTTGAATTTAAATTCAATTAAAATGGCTAAAAAAAAGTTTCCTGAAGCAAATTTTATTTTTTATGATAAGTGGCATATAAGTTATAATCCTCCTGGTACAAAAGATTTGAAGGCGAGTGATATACTTGAAGAAAAGTATGATGTTATTTTGGCCTATAGTGTTTTTACACATTGTACAGTTAGTGAAACTCAAGATATTTTAAATGACCTTTTAGGATTATTGAATCCAAATGGTCAAATATTATTTACTGTTTTGTCTGATAAAGAGTTTCATGGATTTTATAATTGGATTTGTACTCATAATAAACAATATAATGTTCCAAAATTAAATGTAGATGATATTGAATATGAAAATGTTGTCTATTGGATAGATTATGATAATATAATAATTGATAAAGATGATGTAGATATGAATGAATGTTCAGGATTTTGTGTTTTCTATAAATTACAAAATTTTAATAAAGTTATACCCAATGCTAAATTTTTGGGAGTACCACCAAAGGATTATGGATCTTCATTTCAAACTCTCTATTGTTTAAAGTGAAATGAAATGAAAAAAATATACAATCCATATCTAAAAAAATCTGTCAGTAGAAATTATATCAAATTTTTTAATGATGTAATAACTTTTTCAGTACAAGATGTGATTGATGTTTTAAGTGGTTGGGATGGAGAATTAGAAAAATGGTCTTTGTTAGATATAGGATGTGGAACTGGAAATATTAGTAATCATGAATCAATAAAAAGATTTAGGGAGTATGTTGGAGTAGAACCATCAAAAGAGTTTTTTAATTATGCAAATAAACATAATAAAAATAATAATACAGAGTTTTATAATTGTTCGGTAGAAAATTTACCATTTGAAGATGGCAGTTTTGATTTTATGATTTCAATTGAAACATGGTCTTATATAAAAGATGTCAATAAAGCAGCTAAAGAATTAAGTCGTGTGTTAAAAAATAATTCTCATTTTCTTATATATACGAGAAATCCAGATGAAATTAATAATTGGAATCAAATCAAAAAAGTGATAAGTGAATCTGATAATGATATAGAGGTACATTCATCTATAATAGATGTTTGTGATTTGGGAGAACATTTTTTTTCTAAATTATCATTAGAAAATTTAACTAATTCATTTGAAAATGCAAATCTTAAAATAATGAAATTAGAAAAATATGAATACGGAAGAATTATGATTCATGGAAAAAAAGAATATGAAAAAATATCTTGAATTAGCACAAAATATAGCAAATATTTTTTCTCATGATGAAAAGATTAAAGTTGGTGCAATTATTTTAGATAGAGATAATTTTGATATGTTATCTGTTGGGTATAATAGATTTTTTCTTGATAAGATGATACACGCAGAAGATGTGGCGATAGAAAATGCAAAAAAATGTAATCTATCATTACAAGACAATATAATAGTTGTAACACAATTTCCGTGTAAAGATTGTGCTACATTAATAATTAAGTCTGGTTTATCAAAGGTTGCTGCTTATCGGAGAGAAGTAGTAGGAGAGTGGTGGGATGATGATATAAGTCATAGGTTATTTAGTAAATATAAAATAGAAGTTGAAACATATGAAAAGTAATGGACCACTTCCAATATTCGATTGGACAGCCGATATGAAAAAGGATTTTTGGGATTTTATTGTAAAGACAATGAGGGAAAAATCAGTTTTAAAAGACGAAAAGGTGTATGATATATTGATAGCTGGTTCAGTTGCCAGAGGAGATTGTAGACCAGATAGTGATATTGATACTGTAGTTTTAATGGAGAATTTAATTACTGATTTAATTAAAGGATATACAGATGGTTATAAATTACCATATAAGGATTTTTTAAATTTTCCTATTTTTGTACATTGGAATGATATTCCAGTTCAGTTTTGTTTAGCTGATAGGTTATATGATCATTCATACAATGGTTATAATATTAGTAATTTTTCATTACTTAATGATAAAATTGTTAATTTTGAAATAGAGTCAGATGATGATGTATTTTTATCTCATTATCAAAAAACTAAAGAAATGACTATGGGATTAGAATATGATGCTAATTTAAAAGACTATGTTAATCCTATATTGAGTGATATTGAATATCGTGAAGATAGATACAAGAGTCAAATTTCTGATATATCAAATTCTATTGTTGAAATGTTTAGTAATATGAATACTGGTATAGATAACACGGCCACTTTGTGTTGTGTTGATTTAATACCGAGTGATGGAAAATTAAAGGCAGTCAGTTTTAATACTAATTGTTTATTGACTGAAGAAATAATAGATAAATTCGATTTTACTAATTTTTTAGAGTCTGATGTTAAAGATTTTAGAGTGATGAATTTAAGTTTTGGTGGTCATAGACACGATAGTGCTATATCAGATAAAATTATATCTAAATTTTCTGATAAGTTTAGTTGTCCGACAAAAATTGATGTTCAGGGAGGATGGCCAGAACCATTTAAAATAAAAGAGGATAAAGAAAATTTTTATATAAAATTGACATATGATAATGATGGGTTACTTGATATGTTTGCTTCTAAGTATGTTGTTATGAGAGATTTATTTGAAAGTAATGGTCTGGGATATTTATTACCTAAAGTAGATGATGAGATTTCTATAAAAAATTCTAATTTTCCTGACTTTGTTTCTAAAAGTTTACATTATCCTGGAATGTCACCATATGGGTTTTTTGATAAAGAGTCAGTTTTATATAAACAATATAAAAAAATTGATAGCAATAAATATTTTGAAGAATATGTTATTCCAGATAGTTATTTAAAGAAGAATGTTATGGTAAGACTTTATTTTATTGTTGGTAAAGTTGGAACATTTTTATTGAGTAAAAATCATTTTTATCATACTATACATCCACTTAAAGACGAGGGTGGTAGGTATGTTTGGATATACAAGTCATGAAGGTTATGTATGATTAATCAAGTTGGTAAAGGTTTATTTGTATTAAATGGTAAAATAGTTGATTATTTGGATCAATTAGAAAAGACTACCTATAAAATAGGAGAATTTTTTGATGCTGAAAAATTATGGATACCATCTCATCTTTCTTTAGAGAATGTAGAGAAAACTGGTTATATAGATGGTTTTGAAAATCAGGCAAGTATGATACATTCGTTTCATGGTGATTCAATAGGGATGTGTTCACCTACAGTATGTTATCATTGTTATAGTATGTTGTCTGATAAAAAGTTGAATGGAAATAAGTGTTATACTGCAACTGGTAAATGTACTCGTATAGAGGACGAGGGAGATTCTTTAGAACGATTATTTAATTTTACAATGTCAGAAATTATATTTGTTGGGACACAAAATTATTGTGAGGATAGTTTATGTGATATTGTATATTATGTTAAACAATTTTTAGATGTCATTGGTTTAAAATATAAATTTAAAATAGCCAATGATCCTTTTTTTGGTAGTAAGTCAGAGTTGAAAAAAAGAGCACAACATTTATCGGGAGCTAAAATTGAAATACTTGCAGAAATACCTAATGAGAATAGAAGTATTGCAGTAGGTTCTATAAATTTACATCACAGAAAATTTATTGAAAATTTTGGCATTGGTGCCGAATGTACCGCATGTTTTGGTTGGGGTTTAGAAAGACTTATTCATGTATTGATGTTACAAAGGGGAGATAAGCCTTTATTTGAACTTAAATGGAATTCATTTCAGAGAAATAATAAAAAATTTAAATCTGATATGAGGTTGGATACTATTAAAAATGATAACGCATGGTATAGATATAAAGAAGAATGTTATTGGTTTGGGGAAAGAGATTTAAATAAATTAGAAGTAGAATATGATGGTTTATTTGGTTTCGTGGTCATAGATAGTTTAAGTAAATTAAAAAAGTATAAATCTCAGATACAAAAGGGTATTGATGTGATGACTAAAGAATTACATGATTGGGATGAAATATGGGATTTCGTAGAGTTGCAAAGAAGAATTGCAAATGGAGTTATATTTTATTGTCAAATAGTTGATGATATTGTAGTACATTGGCAATTTCAATGGTTTAATGAGATATCCATATTAGATCACGGGTGGAATTTAACAGGTATATTACCTAAAAATAGTGCATATGGCGGACATTGGTGGTGTCATCCAGAATATCGACATATTAGAAATTTAATACCAAGTTTATTTAATAATTTAGCTGTTCATCTAAAGAGTATTGGAATTAGTAGAGATTTAGGATATGTGGATGGCTGGAATTGGAGAGCAGTAGGTGTTACTAAAAAACTTGGTTATAATGGTTCAACTTGGATAGAGGAAGTAAAATGGATATAAAATTAAATCATATTGCTTATGCAGTTAAATCTACTGATGTTTCTATTGAGGCATTTAAAACTCTGTATCCGATAATATCTACATATAAAATTCCTATAAAAGATAAGAATATTATGACAACCACAATGATAAGTGAAACTGAAACTCATATGATAGAGTTAATTGAGGGAAATGGAACACCAAATCCAGTTGAGAATATGTTAAAGAAAAGACATTCAGTTTTTTATCATACTTGTTATGAAGTAAGTGATTTTAAGAGAGGAATTGAATTGTTTAAAGATAAAGGGTTTCGTGCAATGACTCAACCATTTTTAACAGAATTAGAAGATGAAGAATACCATTGCAAATGGGCAACTCATATGTATCATCCGAAGTTGGGAATGATAGAGTTATATGGAAATGAGTATAATAATGAATAAAAAAATAGGAATAGCTTTATTACTCGGTTTGCTATCAGCACAGACAAACATACAATTACATTATGATGTGGAACGAGAATATAATACTTCAACTTTAGAAATGTTTAAACCCGATGAATATGGTTCAACATTTTGGTTTGTTGATTTTGATTATGGGGAGGGCAGTTCTACTTCTATGTCCTATTGGGAATTTACAAGAATTTTTAATATAGATAAAGTTGGGTTGGGAGTACAATACAATGGTGGGTTAAATACTTATGGGAGTTTTGATCCAGCCTGGTTAGTAGGAGTTGAGTATCCTATTAATTTAGGTAGTTTAACATTACTTTCAAGTGTGTGGATACGAGAAACTGAATTATATGGTACAGGATATCAATATACTGTAGTTTGGTTTAAACCATTTAATGATAGGGTATCTTTTATGGGTTTTTTGGATGTGTGGAATGAAGATGAAACTATTGTTTTGATGGCAGAACCACAAGTATGGTATAGTTTTGGGAATTTAAGTGTTGGGGGAGAGGTAGGGATTAGTCAAAAACAGATATTTCCAACGATTGGTTTAAAGTGGGATTTTTAAGATGAGTAATGAATTATTATTTATATTACAAATAGTTGTTTCTCTTTCTTTTGTTTTAGGATTATATAGACTTGGAAAGGAATGGTTAATTTCGTATATTGGATTTGCTGTAATTTTATCACAGATTTTCGTCAATAAACAATTTGATTTATTTGGATGGGCCGTAAGTGGTGGTAATGTTATGTATGCCTCTATATTTTTAGCTACAGATTTGTTAAGTGAACATTATGGTAAGAGTGAGGCTAAAAGGGCAGTACATATTGGGCTGTTTTTATCTGTTATGTATTTAATATTATCACAATTTATTATTGCCTATGTACCTAATTCTGCAGATTGGGGAGCATCTGGTTGGTTAGGTGGATTATTTTCATTAAGTCCATCCATAGTTTTGGGTAGTTTGTTGGCATATGTATGTGCACAATATAATGATATTTTTCTTTTTCATTATTTAAAAGATAAAACTAAAGGAAAATATCTTTGGTTGAGAAATAACGGTAGTACATTTATTAGTCAATTTATAGACACAGCAATTTTTATATCATTTGCATTTGGGATATTACCGAAGTTGCTAGGTCATACAGATATGTTATTATCGTATAATATTATGTTTGAGATATTTATAACTACATACGTGTTTAAGTTGTGCGTTGGTGCAATAGATACCATATTTATTTATTTGAGTAAATATGTTTAGGAGTTAAAGATTATGGCATTAAATTATTCATATAGTTCTGTTAATTTATCAGGACAAGTTACAAAGAGTCTAAAAGATGTTAGTCAGTATATTACTGCAAGTGCAGGTGGTTGGCCAGATTATAAAGTTGGGATGATTGCTGGATATGATTTTACTATTGAGAGTGGATCTGGTGATGTAAAAATATATGAATTTAATACTAATTGTGCGTGTTGCTATGACGCACCGATAGCCCCAAAGGTTAATGGATTATCATCTTATTTATCTACACAAAATATTGATACTCTTTATGTTTATGGGGTATATTATGATGACGAGGCACAAAACCCATCTTTATCATTTTATAATAAACTGAGTTCAAGTGTTGCAGAACATAATATTTCATCTTCATTAGTTTTAGAACAAGATTATAGTTATCATGGTGTATTTCAAGGAACAGGATCATATAGTGGGGGAGAGTCTAATTGGCAAATTAAATCTGGGTCTAATGAGTATACTTTGTTTGTGAGTTCACCATACAAATATCCTGAATTAAAACCATTATCAAGTGGGTCTTATAATAAAATAAATTTTAGAAATATACTTCAGAGGTCCCCATCCGCATCATTAATGATTGATGAGTTTGATCCTGATTCCTGTACACCGAATAGTACTTACCCAGATTATGTTATTAAACGACAACAATTTGATAGGGGATTATTAGGTGGTAAGTTAGGTTTTTATTCGTATGAATCTGATCAATTTAACGATTTAAGTCAGTCTTATGAAGATGGTTCTTATTTTGGTTATTATCCATATTTTGAAAAATATATTATAGGGAGTGGTAGTGATGATAGACCTAATTTTTCATATAACTATGAATACACTCAAGTATTTTTACACAGCCATGATGGTATAATAGATTTGGGAGCTGAACAATGTTCTCATAGATTAATTCCATCTTCAAGTGATGACTTTAGAAAATGGGAAATTGTACCTTCAATACAATATCGTCATATAGCATCAAGTGGTAGTACCATATCTATGTTTGATGGTTCAACCAAACAAGTACAGGATTTAGTTATTGGTGATAATGTGAAGGCTTTGAGTATTGGTAGTTTAAATCCACAAAGTAATGATCATACAATTTGGACTTCAGGTTCAATATCTGGATCAATTACAGGTTCTCGTGTTATAGATATTGATTCAAAAACTATACCTGCATACTATTATGTAAATAACAAATATAAATTACCAGATAATTATGGCAGATTGCCAGTTAAACAGGTCCCAAAGGTGTGGTTATCTAGCCCCAATGAATATCGATTTACAGTACCTTCTGAAATTTACTCTGATGCCAAATTTGTAAGTTCATCAGGAGAAGATATTTCAATTACATCAAATACTTATGCTATATCTGATGAAACTTATTATGCAGTTGATCTTGGTGGAGATGATTTATTTTATGTAAATGATATTTTAGTTCATTCTTAAAAAAGAGAAGGTTATGAGTAATAAAATTTTTGTTTTTGGTTATAATAAAACTGGAACTATGAGCTTAGAAAAAGCTTTAACTATTCTTGGTTATAAAGTATTGCATACTCGTGGTGGTTTATTAAAAAACAATGTGTATGTATTTCAATATAATTTACATATGCAAAGAGATATACTGACTGGTATAGATCGGTATGATTGTTATTTGGATTATCCTATTTATGAACCTACAGTTTTTAGTCATATTGTACATGAATATCCAGACGCTAAATACATCAGTCTAACAAGAAATTTAGATGATTATGTAGAGGCCGTTTTACAAGATAAAGTTAAGAGGTTAAAACAAGGTAGTTTTGATCATTGGAATTGGTTAGGGATTGGTGATGAAGAAGTGTTTAAGAATTATCCAGATTATCAAAAACAATGGATCAAAGGACGGACAGAATTTAAACATGATAGCAATATAAGTCTATTGTTTAAGAATAATATTAACTATTTAAATATGAACATATGCGATAATGGGGATGGCTGGGGAAAGTTGTGTAAATTTTTAGATAAAGAAATTCCTGATGTTGATTTTCCACACAAAAATAAAAGTATTAAAATATGAAAAATAAAGGTCTATTCGACCACGTTACACACATTACACAAAAACAGACCAAAGGTTATTGGGATTCTCTAAATGAAACAGAGAAGAAGCAGTGGTCTAACTATATGATACATAGATTTCTATCTATGAAGATGGAATATGTTGATGTAGTAAATGAAATTCAGAGATACAATCTTAAACCAAAAGAGTTATACAAGTTATACACCAATGTTCTCCCAAAGAAGAAAGAATGGTTAAAGTATGTTAAAGGAAAAAAGAAGATGAAACATGAAAAGTGGTTATTAGAAATAGTAGCAAAATACTATGAATCAAGCCTTAAAGAAGCATATGAATATTTAGAAGTATTTTATGCAACCGAACAGAACAAGGCTAACCTCAAAACTATACTCCAAAAATTCGGAGTAGAACCAAAGGAAATCAAGAAACTAAATCTACCCTAATGACAAGAGTAAATTATGAAACTCTCGGTAAGTTCATTGATATAGATGAAAAGGACTTAGAGTTTGAAAGGGTTACAAATTCAATAGATGTAGTAGATAGAGAGTATGGTGTAGAAGTCATATTTGATTATTACAGACGACATGGATTTCCCCACTACAAAATTCGTGAAGATGAAAAACACGAACATATGAGGAAACTCAAAAAGTTTGATGTTGATACAATATTCATTGACAATCAGATAGTCCAGACTATGCATTGTTTGAGATTAGCTTGGTCATACTTTCCACATTTTTGGTCAGTTCAATGTGGACATTCAAGAACATCACCGATGCAAGCATTCAATGATGATAAGATATTCAAGTCAGTTATTACAAAGTGTTGGAATTGGGAACAGAAACATTATAAAGGTGAGGACCCAAACGGAGAGAGAAACAAGTTCCACGAAAATAGACTACGACAATCTTTGAAGTTATATTCAGGTGTCCAAGCAGTATCCAATTTCAGACCGACAGCGGCAAAACTAATCTACGAGAAGTTTGGTGGAGATGGAGTAATATGGGATATGAGTTGTGGTTGGGGTGGAAGGTTACTTGGATTCCTTTCATCATCTAATACCAAACATTACATAGGAACTGAACCATCTTCAAAGACTTATAAAGGTTTATTGCAGATGAGCGAAGAATTTGGTTATATTAACAAAAAAGTTGATATATATAAACAAGGGAGTGAAGAATATCTTCCAGACAAATCATCTCTTGATTTGTGTTTTACTTCACCACCTTATTTCGACACGGAAAAGTATTCCGATGAGTCCACACAAAGTTATAAAAAGTTCCCTACTGGAGATGAGTGGGTGAATGGGTTTTTAAAAAAGACTATAGAGAATTGTTATTACGGATTAAAAGAAGGCGGTTATATGTTATACAATATCGCAAACACACCAAAGTATAAATTTATAGAAGAACAAACAGTAAAGATTTCAAAAGAGTTGGGTTTTACCCAAGAAGATACATTACAATTAACATTATCAAGTGTGATGGGTGCAGGTTATAAATATGAACCAATATTCGTCTTTAAAAAATAGGAGAAAGTATGTCAGAACAACGTGACCTGGAAAGGTTATTGAAAGTACATTATGCAGATATGCCAGGATTGGATACAAAAACACAAATACTATTCAAACAGTTAGAATGGGGTATCAATTTAGGTAGTAATACTATGTATTTAACTTATGAAATAGATACAGATCAATTATATTCCGTCATGACAAGATTTGATAATTTCATTGAATATAGTGGTGGAAAGAAAGATGTAAATTTAGTTGTTTCATCTTATGGTGGAGATGTTTACGCCATGTTAGGAACGATTGATTATTTCAATTCGTTACCAATAAAAGTAAATACTCATTGTGTAGGGGCCTGTATGTCAGCAGCTGCAGTAATATTGGCATGTGGAACAGGTAAAAGAACAATGACTCAAAACTCAACGGTTATGGTTCATGAAGGTTCGGCGTTTGAAGTTGGTAAAACTTCAGATGTGATAAAAGGAGCCGACCATATGAAAAAATTACAAACAAATATAAATCGTATTTTAGGTGATGTTACAAAAAAGACACAAGATTTTTGGGAAGAAGTTTCTAAACAAGATACATATTTGACTTCGGAAGAATGTTTAGAATACGGTATAGTAGATGAAGTAAAATAAATATGAGGATAAATATATTATTTATATTGGCCATCAATCATTATACGGGAGTAACTACTTGGGCATATGAATTAATAAAGGGATTGAATAAGTTTAATATTGATATAATTTTTTTTAATGAAGATTCTGATTCAATTTCAAATCGAGAATATGTTAAAGATGTTAGTCGGTATGCCAATGTTATTTTTTCATTGGAACAGAGACCTCTGTCTGGCCATCCAATTTTTAATAAAAAGTATGATGTTGTTTTGTTACACCATACAAATCAAGAAGATATTGCAAAAAGAATAGGTAAAAATACAATATTTGTAAGTCACAGCAGTATGGTAAATAGTTCTATTCCTTATTTTCCTCATGATAAACATATAACAGTATCTGGACGGTCTAGTTATTGTTTAGGAGCAAATATGTTTATTTTAAATGGTATAGATTTAAATAAGTTTAAGAGTAATAAATTATTAAATAAAATACCAAAAAAATGTTTATATCATAATAGATTTAAACCACAAGAGTTTGTATATGAGGCATGTGAAGAATTAAATATAAAATTAGATTGTTGGGAAGTAATAGAGAAAGATGTTACAAAAAAAATTAGAGAGTCGGATTTTGTTATGGGATATGGGAGAAGTGTATATGAAGCCATGTCAATGGGTAAACCTGTTTTAGTATTTGGTCATAACAGTCCTAAAAACAAGAACGAATTAAGAACGGTTGGAATAAGTTCTAATGTTAATGGTGGACTTTCAGATGGATGGGTTGATAAAAATAATTTCAAAAAAATATTATATAGGAACTGTTGTGGTTGGGCAGAGAAAATTTATATAGATAATAAAAATGATATGATTAATATGATAAAGAGATATGATTGTAAAATGGGTGATGTTAATAGAAAATTAGCAGAAGAACATCTCTCATCTCAAACGATGGTCAATTCATTTGAGAATGTTATAAAGGAGTTATGTTATGCCTGATGTATTAAAAGAATCGAGTAAAAACACCATATACAGAATAAAAAAATGAGGAAAGAAAATGTCAAAACCAATAAAAGAATCAAATAAAAAAATAACATATGAAACTTTGTCAGATGATAAACCCGTTGTTCAACAAATGGAAGAAGAATGGCCTCAGATGACAGCAGAGTTTCGTAGGTTACAACGAGAACAATATGAATTGTTCTTACATAAACAACATGATTACGGACCAGGTAACATTTCAGTTGGAACACAATTACAAACTAAAGAAGAAGTGAAACTATCACTTACAGGTTTATGGTTCAGAATGAATGATAAATTGCAAAGAGTTAAAACTTTATTGATGAACAATCGAGAAAGTGCAGTTAAAGATGAACCATTAGAAGATGCATTTCTTGATGTATCCAACTATGGAATAATGGCCACAATCGTAAAAAATGGAAAATGGGGTAAATAAATGACAAGAAAAGAAATACTAAAAACCCAAGGTGATTTTTCAATATATGGCGTATTTAGATTTACATCATATTTGATGGCTTCAATCTCATTATACCTTGGTGATTTACAGATTGCCGGTATAGCATTTGGATTTGGAGCAACTCTCGGATTTATTCGTAGAATAGCAAGGATTTGGGAATAGTAATGCAAATAGAAAGTAAGTATAAAATGGTGGAATCTGAGTTTATGAGGTTATGTAATACTTATAAAATACCACAACCAACAATAATCAGACCGGCATTAGATACAGACCCGTGTGATTATACAGACCCACTTAATGAAGTAAGAATAAACACAGACCCAGAGAAAATGGATTGTGAGCCTGTATATCAGGCCCGACATCTATTCGGACATTACATATCAGATTTACATAGTGTAGATGATAGGTATTCAGATATGGTGGCGGATACAATCGCAGACTTACTCTGGACAACTTGGGGAGACAAGTTATGAGAACAGCAAAATATTTTACAGCCACGTGGTGTGGTCCGTGTAAAGCATTTAAACCAGTTATGAATGAAGTAGCAGGAGAAGGACATTCAATACAATTTATTGATGTAGATGAGAATCAATCATTGGCTTCTCAATACGGAGTTCGTTCAGTACCGACTACGGTGATTGAAGAGAATGGAGTAGAAGTAGATAGGTTTGTAGGGGCACTACCAAAAGAATCAGTTAAGAATAAATTGTCTTGACTTTTACATTAAAAATTCGTAAGATCTACTATGTCTAAGAAAAAGTCCATATCGTATAGCCAATTTTCACAGTGGGATAAATGTCCTTATATGTGGAAACTTAATTATGTAGATAAACTAACAGAATTTACTGATAATATATACACTTTATTTGGCACGAGCATGCATGAAGTTCTACAAGAATATTTGAGGGTGATGTATACGAAAAGTATTAAGGAGGCCGACCAACTTTATTTAGATGAAATGTTGGAAGATAGATTAAAGACAAACTTTTTAGAAATTGTGAAAGAAAATGGTGGGGTGGAGTTTTGTACTAAGGGTGATATGGTAGAATTTTATTCAGACGGAGTAAAAATAATAGATTTCTTTAAAAAGAAACGAAATCAGTATTTCAGTAAGAGAGGATATGAGTTACTTGGTATTGAAACAGAACTTGATTATGGTATGGATAAGAATATCAAATTTCGTGGGTTTATTGATTTAATTATAAAAGACACCGTTAGAAACAGAATTAAGATTATTGATATAAAGACAGCAACTCATGGATGGAACAAATATCAGAAAGCAGATAAGAATAAAACAGATCAGTTATTGTTATATAAACAGTTTTATTCTAAACAGTTTGATGTACCATTAGATAGAATTGAGGTTGAGTATTTTATAGTAAAGAGAAAACTATGGGAGAATACAGATTTTCCACAAAAGAGAATACAAACATTTATACCTGCAAACGGTAAACCATCTATAAATAAGGTAATCAGACGGTTGGAGTTGTTTATGGATGACTGTTTCACAGATGATGGAGAATATCGTAATGACCATACTTATAATAAACTACCTTCAAAGAAGAATTGTAGGTGGTGTGATTTCAGAGATAAACCAGAGTTATGTGATAAGAAGGGAGTAAAGGTATGAGTGGAGCAATTTATACATTAAGAATTAAACTTTCTGATTTTATAAATGATCCATTAGAACATTTAGTAGTGGATAAAATTCATGAGGTTTATAAAGTACACACTTTTAAACTTCAGTTGTGGTATGATGAAGGAGAAGTTTCTCCAAGTGGTTTAAAATCATTTATAAAAAAGTATGAAAGTTTACTTCACTACAAAACTACAATACGACCAAATAGAGATGCAGACCACGCCCAATTTACTTGGTATAATATTATTCATAAAGATGATAAAGATCTAAAATATCCTTGTAGATTTCAATATGAACATGAGAGTGGATGGAAACTTGGTGGGGCAATGAATGGATTAGAACAATTTAAATCATGTTTGGAGTTTGTTACATCACCAAAGCCTTCTAGACAAGATGGTCATCGTGAAAGGCCAAAGAGAAAACAAAAGAGAAACGACTACGAGGATTAGTAATGAAACATAAAGATTATATGAAATTAATGAAAACACCTTTTGATGATTTGTCAAAAGAAGATCAACAGAAAAGAACAACTGAGTTTAAAAGACGAATGAAGGTGGCAACAAAGTTTATGAGCGGTCTTAGAGATGGTAAGATAGATGAAGAATTTGTAGACTTGGTGGAAGATGATGATCCGATGAAAGAAACGATAGAAATATTAAAAATAAAAGTGAATGATAATCTGGGAGCAGAGGCGTAAATGAAAAGAGTTGGTATAGTAGGGGCAAGAAAATATACTAATAAAAGAAAGATTAAAGAGTTTGTCTTTGAACTAAAAGAAAAGTTTGGGGACGATGTTGAGATAGTGAGTGGCGGACAACCAAAAGGAGCGGATGGTTACGCCAAGAAATTCGCGTTAGAATTTGATATGAAATATGTAGAATTTCCACCGCGTCATTATACTTATAATCAACATTGTATTTTGGATAGGAGTGACTATGGAAAATCCTATCATGTGGTTAATTTTTTTGACCGAAACAAACAAATCGCTGAATATAGTGATTATATAGTAGCATTCATACCAGAGGGATACAATTCAAACGGTACTTTAGATACAATTGGACATGCGGAAAAATTAAATAAAAAGATAGTGATTTTAGATTAATATGATATTTATATATACATATATACGGAGATTATTATGAAAGGTGTAACAAAGCTAACATCCGTCAAAATTATAACTGATTTATATAAGAGATTTAAGGGTGTAGCGTTAAACGAAGAATTTACATTGCAAAAGTTAGTAAATAGGTCAATGGACAAGTATTTAAAAGATGAAGAATACAAAAAATCCATTACTGAATATGATGAATTACAAATTAGTGGTAGTCGATTTTAAATAGTTATGATAAAAAGAGGGTTATATGTCTAAAAAGAAAATAATGTTACTCTCTGATGATTTAAGAATGTCATCAGGAGTTGGTACAGTTTCCAAGAATTTCGTATTAGGAACACTTGATAAGTATGATTGGGTACAAGCAGGTGGTGCAATAAAACATCCCGAAGAAGGTAAAGTGGTGGATATGAATGATTCAGTTCGTGAAGAAACGGGGATAGAAGATGCATATCTTAAAATATATCCAATTAGTGGTTATGGTAATCAAGAGTTACTCAGGCAATTAATGAATATAGAAAAACCTGATGCTATACTTCATTATACTGATCCACGATTTTGGGTTTGGTTATATCAAATGGAACACGAAATTAGACAGAATGTTCCTATTTTTTATTATAACATCTGGGATGATAGACCAACACCAAGATATAATGAGTTTTTTTACGAGTCTTGTGATTTGATTATGAATATATCTAAACAGACGGTTGCAATGGTCAAAGATGCAGCAGTAACTGAACCAAGAAATGTTTGGAACAATACATATATTCCACACGGAATACCAGAAGAAAAATTTTATCCAGTTGGTGAGTTGGATGTAAAAGAATTCAATCAATTACAAGGATATCGTAATACGGTGTTACATAATCAAGATAAAGATTTTGTAATATTTTGGAACAACAGAAATATTCGTAGAAAAGTTCCAAGTGATGTTATAATGGCATATAAAACATTTTGTGATATGTTACCAAAAGAAAAGGCAGATAAATGTGTATTGATAATGCATACACAACCAGTAGATCAAAATGGAACTGATTTACCAGCAGTAGTAAATGAAATTTGTCCTATGTATGATATTATTTTTTCACATCAAAAATTAGATGATAAAGAACTTAATTTTTTATACAATATAGCAGATGTTCAAGTTAATATGGCATCTAACGAAGGATTTGGATTAGGAACTGCAGAGGCAGTAATGGCAGGAACACCAATCGTTGTAAATGTTACAGGTGGTATGCAAGACCAATGTGGATTTAAGTTAAAGGGGAAACACGTTACTCATGAAGATTATGATGAGATACATTCATTACACGATGATAGAAAGTGGAAAGACAATCCAGACCTTACTCATGGTGAATGGGTAAAACCAGTTTGGCCATCCAATCGTTCTTTACAGGGTTCAATACCAACACCATATATCTTTGACGATAGATGTAGGTGGGATGATGTAGCAGATAGATTTAAAGAATGGTATGATACTCCAAAGGAAGAACGGAAAGAAGCAGGACAAAAAGGTAGAGAGTGGATGTTACAGGATGAAATTGGAATGTCGTGTACTAATATGTGTAATAGATTTATTAAAGATATGGATACCGCATTTGAGAAGTGGACACCACGAAAAAGATTTACGCTATATAAAGCATAAGGAGAATAAAATGCCAAGAGCAAAGAAAACAACAACTAAGAAACGACCAACAAGAAAGGCCGCACCAAGACGAAAAGCACAAGACCGTAGAAGAAGTAATCCGGGTGATGTTTTTTGGGCAAAAGTTGTAAACGGATTTAAGAAGTTTTTAGAATCACCATTTAAATAAGAGGTATAAATGAAACCATTAGTTTTAGTTACAGCACCCGTAGGCACCCGTAGTGGTTATGGTTCACATAGTAGAGATATATGTAGGTCATTAATTGCAATGGACAAGTTTGATGTCAAAATCTGGCCAGTCCGTTGGGGTTCAACTCCACAAAATGCATTGAGTGAAGAAAATCCAAGTGATGTTCCTATAATTCAGAGATTATTGGATAATCCAAATATGGATAGACAGCCAGATGTCCATTTTCATATTGTAGTTCCAAATGAATTTCAACCAATAGCTAAATACAATATAGGAATTACTGCAGGATTAGAAACTACTGTATGTCCCCCAGAATGGTTAGAGGGATTAAACAGTATGAATTTGAATATAGTTCCTGCTAATTTTATTAAGGAAAGTGTAGAGAAAGTTGTATTTGATAAACATGACCAACAATCTAAACAGAAAATTGGTGAAATTAGATGTAATACTCCCATTGAAGTTTTGTTTGAGGGGGCAGATACAGAAATCTATAAACCAACTAAAGAGTTTTCCAAAGATTTAGTAGATGAACTTAAAGGTATTAAAGAAGATTTTTGTTTTCTATTTGTAGGACATTGGTTACAGGGCAGTCTTGGAAACGATAGAAAAGATTTGGGTATGTTGATAAAGACATTTTTAGAAACATTTAAGAACCAAAAGAAACAACCAGCTCTTATTATTAAAACATCAGGAGCATCACCTTGTATTTTAGATAGAGAAGATATACTCAAAAAGGTATCAGAGATTAAAAATACTGTAAGTGGTGAATTACCAAATATTTATATATTACATGGTGATCTAAGAGATGAAGAAATAAATGGTTTGTATAATCATCCAAAGGTAAAGGCTCATGTTTCATTTACACACGGAGAAGGATTTGGTCGTCCATTACTTGAGGCATCATTGAGTGGTAAACCAGTTATCGCTCCTAATTGGAGTGGTCATGTAGATTTCTTGAATGATAAAGATGCTATTATGTTGCCTGGCAGTCTTAATGATGTCAAGCCAGAATCTTTGATGAAAGGAATGCATGTACAAGGTGCTCAGTGGTTTACAATAAATTATAATTATGCATCTAAGATGTTAAAGGAAGTGTTTGATAATTATAGTAAGTATGTGGTAAAGGGAAAGAAACTTGCAATTAAAAATCAAACCAAATTTTCACTTGATGCAATGACTAAAAAGTTTGAAGAAATTTTAGATAAACATTTACCAAAGTTTGAAGAACAACCACAAAAAGTAGATTTGAAACTTCCAAAACTTAAAAAGGTAGGTTCGGTGAGTGAATTACCAAAAATACAATTACCAAAACTTAAAAAGGTGAAGTAATATGGAAAGAGTAATAGATTGTCCAGTATGTTATGACCAAGATTCTTGTTTTGAAGATATTCAAGAAGAATTTAAGTCTTATATGTGCTTTAATTGTGGGTTTATGAGCAGTTCATATTATAAAAAGGATTTAGAACATAAAATTGAAGGTTCATCTAAACTTGTAGAGGAATTAAGGTATTTTGATGAAGAACGAGAAGTTTATTGGTATCCATCGATAGTGAATATGGGCAAACTTGGAATAATTTATCCAGAAGGAAGTGCGGAAAATTGGAGTTGGAAATTCGCATCGGTAGTTCAAGTAGAACCCGATGAAATAGAATCTTATCCGATACCTGGGGAGGAAGGTAAGTTTTATACTGAAAAACTTGATGTAGAAAATGCAATGAAATTTGGACAATATGAATTTTTAGAAGCCTGCCAATCAATGGGAATTGTTGGGAATAATTTACAGGATACTAAACCATTGGCAGAATCATAATGGGACATATACAATCACATAGGTCAAAAATTACTAAAAGGACAGATATAGATGTTGGTCAGGCATTACGGGGTCGTGTCTATGAGATAAGATATGAAAGTGATACTGCAACTAAAGGTAAGTATGTGGTGTTGGGTATAAATATTTATCCGAAGGGTGGTGGAAAGTCAAAACAACTTTTACATTGTTTAGATTTAGATGAAATTTCTTTGACAGAAGTGAGGAATCTTGTTAGAGAGGCAAGTGGAATTGAAACGGGTTGGAAAAAAGGACTTGAGCATCAACAATTAATAATAGAAGGTCGTAGTACTGCACTATATGATAATCAATTAAAAAAACTTTCAAAGAAATTTCCTGGAATTTATAAGACTTTTAAATTGGATAAAGTAAAGAGATGTGAACTTACTAATTATGATTTTATATCTATAACAGATATTCGTACTAAAAAGAAATTTGGGATAGTAGATGAAGATTAGTTATGGCATTACAGTTCATAATGAAGCAGATGAACTAAACAAGTTATTAGAATTTCTTATCCATAAGACACCCGAAAGTGATGAAATAGTTATTTGTGTTGATGGTGATGATGATGAAGTTAGGTTTGTATTAGATAGTTGGACTCAACAATATGCTCACACTAAAACTATAAAGATATATCAAAGAAAACTTGAAGGTGATTTTGCAGCCCAAAAGAATTCAGTAATAGAAAATTGTGATGGAGATTATATTTTCCATATAGATGCAGACGAGATACCACACGAGAATCTCGTTAATATTTTACCAGAGATGTTAGAAACAAATGATGTGGATTTAGTGTGGGTCCCACGAGTGAATACAGTTGAAGGACTTACTGATGAACATTGCACAAAGTGGGGATGGAGAATTACAAAGTTAGGTTGGGTAAATTATCCAGATTATCAGGCACGAGTATTTAGAAATAGAGAAGATATCAGGTGGACACGGAAGGTTCATGAACATATTACAGGCTGTAAAACATATGCACATCTACCACCACAAGAAGAATTGTCGTTATATCATCCTAAAACAATAGATAAACAAGAACAACAGAATAAGTTATATGAGAAAATACTTACCAACAATTAGTGAATTAATAGATAGACTTTCTATTATACAATTAAAAGAGGTGTTCATACCAGAACACAAAAAGGAATACGCCGAAGAAATCAAAGATATAGTTCATGATTTAGATGAGTTAGGTTTAGATGGTAAAATGATTAGAGCCATTGTAGTATTATCACAGATGAACTTACACATTTGGCACAACGAAACTGAGTATCGAAAAGGTGAAGGTGATGGAAATCTTGGATTGACTCACGGATTAAATGGTATTAGAAATACTGCAAAGAATATTATACAAGATCAAATTGAAGATAGTGGAAGGAAGGATTATAAGGTAGATTGTATAGCTGCCGAGTTTGATGATTGGGAAGTGAGTTGGTAGGTGTTCAAAGAAACTCGTGAAAGGTCAGTAAGAAAATCTATTGGTTGGAGAATCGTAGCAGTAATTAATAGTTATATTATTTTATCAATGTATCTTACAGATTCACCTTTATATAATGCCATTCTAATGAATATTACTGGAGCAGTATTATATTATCTCTATGAAAGATTTTGGAATAATTCTCATAAAGGAAGGTACTTAGAGTGATATTTTGGCGAATCGTAGATAATCAATTACATCCCGTCAAGGAAACCGATACTCTTGGTTTTGAAAAATCAGAAGGATTGAGAATACCTGACGAATATTTAGATAAACAAGAGTTTATGGTCATGAGAACCGCTCACGGAATTGGTGATTGGGGAATTATATCAGCAATGCCTCGTTTATTGAAAGAGAAGTATCCAAATTCCAAGGTAGTTGTTCCATCTAAAAAACTTCTAAAAAAACTATTTGGTAAAGACCACGATAATGTTCATGTCGTATTTGATAATAATCCATTTGTAGATGAGTTTGTTGATGAGATAGGTGGTGAGGTATTTCACGACCACTATCGAATATATGATAAGGACAATATCGACATACCACTTATCAAACAGATGTTGGAGTTCTGGCAATTCACAGAAAAAGAAATGGAAGATTGTCAGCCAGAATTATATTGGTCAGATGAGGAAAAGGAATTTGGTGATGAGATAATCAAAGAATATGTTAATGTGGATTTTGGTTGTTTGTTAGTATCAGATAGATTTGGAACTCAAAATGGAAAGTATGACGAAAAATCATATAATAAAGATGCAGAAGTTATAGCAAAAGTTTTAAAGGATAATCCATTACCTTATTTTTATTATACACCAAACCCAATTTCAGAAACACCTTTTGATTTTATAGATAAGGCATTGGATATGAGATATATAGATTTAAGAATTCAGTTGTATATTAAATCACAGGCAATAGTAAATGTTAGTAATCAATGTGGAACAAGTCAAATTGTAACAAGATACTCTAAATGTTATGAATCACAAAGACAATATCCGATAGCACATAATTTTGTAGAAGGTGAAATATATTTATGATTACTGTTATCCAAAATTTCATCTGTACGAAACAGAAAAGATTTGAAATATTAGAATCTCAAATTCCTAATATGGCGAAGATATTTAAAGATTATGAGTTTCTTGTAAATTACGGGACAGTACATAATGTTTTAGAAGTTGGTCGATTATATGAGGATAATATAAAAAAATTAACTTTTGAAAATAACTTAAAAGAGAATTGGGGAGAAGTTACTCTTGCAATGGTAGATAAAGTTAAAACACCCTATACTATGATTTTATGTGAAGATTTTGAATATCGAATTACTTATAATAGATGGAAGAAAATGATGGATGAGTTTGTGGAAAGAGATGTGAGTTATATGCCAATTGGTAGATTGTGGAAATATACTGAAGAAAAGTTTCATAGTGGATATGAATCAGGTAAGGATTTGTGGTTTTATCCAGCATCAAAATCACCTGGTTCTTCACTATCAGTAGATGCTATTTATAAGACTGAAATGTTTAAGGAAAGTTTAGAAGAATTAAAGAAGTATGGTCCTCACAGATTTCCATTAAATCTACCACATCATTATGAAGATATATTTCATGAAGACAATAACAAAGGTGTTAAACAATGGGGAGATAATGTTTTATGTGCAATTCCCAAAGAAGTAATATTAATGCACATACAAGAAGAAACAGAAACATATTTAAATAAGTAGGAGAGTTAGTATGGAATTAATTTATTCGAAGGTAGAACCAGATAGGTTGTTACATATTATTCATAAATTACATGAATTTTATACGATAGAAGAAGGGCATAGACGAGATGTAGTAGGAGAAAAGGAATTCATACAGTTGTCTGCACTTAACATGGATGAAGGACATACATTTAGACCACATCAACATATTTGGAAACAGGGTGAAGAACAATGTATTGCACAAGAATCTTGGGTGGTAATAAAAGGTAGTGTGGAATGTAATTTGATGGATACGGATGGGGTTACATTATCTAAACCAGTGTTAAATGTTGGCGATTGTTCTGTAACTTTGGGTGGTGGTCATACCTATTTAATATTAGAAGATGGCACATTAGTTTACGAATATAAAACAGGTCCATATAAAGGACAAAAAAATGATAAGGTTTTTTTAGATGAAGCTTAATATAGGGTGTGGATGGAGAGATTTTGGTAAAGGTTGGGTTCACATAGATGGTGGTAGTTACGAACATCTCGACTCTGATGATATTTTTGTTACGGAATACAAAAATAATTCTGTGGATTTAATTTATGCCTCTCATTTTATTGAATATTTAGATAGAGAAGAGGTTGTTCCTTTATTGGAGAGATGGAAAGAGGTTTTAAAACCAAATGGAGTTATGAGATTAGCAGTTCCTAATTTTGAAGTATATGCAAATTTGTATTCAAGTGGAGAATATCCTTTAGATAATTTTCTTGGAGTATTATATGGTAAGATGCCAATGGGAGATGAAACAATATATCATAAAACAGTATATGACTTTCATAGTTTAAAATCTTTACTAAAAAATATTGGAATGAGAGAAATAAAAAAGTATAATTGGGAAGAAACATCCCACTCAGAATTTGATGACCATTCACAGGCATATCTACCACACATGGATAAAGAGAATGGAACATCAATGAGTTTAAATGTAGAGTGTATGAAATGAGTTTTGAAGTAATAAAAGAGTTTGAAAATAAAATAGCAGAGTTTTATGGTTCACCATATGCAGTTGCAGTAGATTGTTGTACTCATTCGATAGAATTGTGTTTAAGATATAAAGAAGTAAAGAAATTTACAGTACCACCAAACACCTATCCATCAGTTCCAAACTTGGCAAAGAAGATAGGTATTGAGTTTGATTGGGAAGAACAGGATTGGTCTGATTTTTATTTCTTGGGTGGAACTAATATAGTTGATGCAGCAGTATATTGGAAGAAAGATGGTTATATTCCAAATAGTCTTATGTGTCTTAGTTTCCAATTTCAAAAACATTTGAGTCTTGGTAGAGGTGGTATGATTTTAACAGATGATAAAGATGCAAAAGACGAATTAAAGAAAATGTCTTATGATGGTAGAGTACCAGATTCTCCTTGGAGAGACCAAAATATTAGTACTATGGGTTATCATTATTATATGACACCAGAAACTGCACAAAATGGATTAGATAAATTACCTAAGGCAATCGAAACAAAACCAAGAGATTGGGAATTAGAAGATTGGCCAGATTTAAGAGAAATGGAGTTATATAAATGAAGAAAAAGGCGTTTATAACGGGTATTAATGGACAAGATGGTAGTTATCTTGCAGAGTTATTGGTGGAAAAGGATTATGAAGTGTATGGGATTGTAAGACGAAATTCTATAGCAGAACACCAAGAGAGTAGAATTGACCACTTGGTTGGAAAGGGAGTTGAAACAGAGTATGGTGATTTACTTGATGTAAGTTCATTAGAAAGAATAATACGAACTATACAACCCGATGAAATTTATAATATAGCAGCACAAAGTCATGTACGAATCAGTATGGATATTCCACAATTTACAGTACAGACAAATGCACTTGGGTTGTTAAATGTATTAGAGGCCTATAAAAATAATTGTCCTACAGCAAGATTCTATCAGGCATCATCTTCAGAGATGTTTGGTCGTTCCGTAGATGAAGATGGTTATCAAAGAGAAACAACACCGATGCATCCTACGAGTCCTTATGGATGTACAAAGGTATTTGGGTTCAATATGGTACAACATTATAGAAACGCTTATAAGTTATTTGCAAGCAATGGAATATTATTTAATCATGAATCACCAAGACGAGGTTCTAATTTTGTAACCAATAAGGTTGTGAAATCTGCAGTAGAGATTAGTAAAGGGTTAAGAGATAAACTACCACTTGGTAATTTAGATGCCTTTCGTGATTGGGGACATTCAAAAGATTATGTTCGGGCAATGCATATGATTGTAAATCATTCTGAGCCTGATGATTTTGTATGTGCTACTGGTGTTACTAATTCAGTTGGTGGTATGTGTGATTATGTGTTTAATCAATTAGATTTGGACTATAAAGATTATGTTACAGTAGATGAGAGATTTATGAGGGCAGAAGAATTGAAATATTTAAGAGGAGATTCTACTAAATTAAGGACGACCTTTGGATGGAAACCTGAATATACTTTTGAGACTTTAATGGATGAAATGATTGACCATTGGTTGGAAATTTATAAGTGAAACATATATTATTTGTAACTACAATTTATAGAATTGGTGAAAGAGTATTTCCTGTAATACCTAAACTTTCTGAAACTTATAAGTTAAGTTTATTAACTTTATATCAGATGCATCCTGATGGGAAATATAAAAATTGGAATGGAACTTATGATATGAGAAATAAGTTTCATACTGATTATGATAAATATTTTGAGAATCATTGGACTGGGTTTGAATATAGGAGAGGAATGATTGATGTATCACAATTTGATGCTATTATTCATGATGATTGTAGAGATAGAAGTGGGTTGAATAATTTATATCAAGATGCTAAACAACATGGTGTTTTAATGTTAGGGAATCAACATGGGGGAAATGATTTTAAGCCAAAGACATATCCAATTACTGGTGTAGATAGTAATTTTGATAAAATGTTTTTCTTTGGTCAAAATGAGATAGATTATTATAAAGACTTTATAGATGAATCAAGATATATATTAGGTGGAATACCATCTAATGATAAATTAAAGGAATATGAAAGAACTAATGAACATATTTTAGTTATAACTCAATTTTTAGGTAATAATCCTCGGGCCTATTATAAGGGATATGAGTTTAATGAAAAATTTATAGAGTTAATTGGATTAAAAGAAATTCAAGAAAAGTATGATAAACCAGTATTAGTAAAAGTAAAAAGTAGAGGACATGACGCACCATCATACAATATAGATATTGATTATGTAAATAATTTATTATCCAAATCAGGGATTTATGGTGAAGTAGTATTTGATGTAGAAGATGATAATAAATTTATTAGTGATTCGGTATGTGTAGTTGGGGCTGGGAGTACTCTCATGTATAAACCAATTCAGAAAGGTATACCGACAGTTATGATTAGAGGAGCAGGGGAAAGTGATTTTTTTGGAAACTTTCCAGGTCTATTAGAGTTAAATGTAGGTAAAAATAAAATAATTGATGAACTTAGTAGACAAGATAAAGATGGTAGAGATGAGAAATATTTAGAATATATAATGTATGGTTCTTCAGATTATACGTCAGGGGAAAAATATGTAGAGGGAGTTAAAAAGTTATTATGATTAAATTACATTTAGGATCAGGTGAAAAGCATTTGGAAGGATATAAAAATGTAGATATTCGTTATTTAAAGGGCGTTGATGTAGTATCGGATATACGATATTTGAGATCATTTAAGGAAAATAGTGTTGATGTTATATATGCCTGTGCTGTTCTAGAACATATTATTAGGTGGGAATATAAAAATGTTTTACAAAGGTGGTATGATATAATAAAACCAGGTGGTGTTTTACGAATATCTGTACCAAATTTTGAAGCTCTTGCAGAATATTATATGGAACATAAAGATTTGAATCCTTTGATTGGTATGTTATATGGTGGTCAAGATTACGAACAAAATTTTCATCATATGACTTGGGATTTTAAAACATTATCACGGGATCTTAAAGACGTTGGGTTTAAATCAGTTGATTGGTATGATTGGAGAGATACTGAACATTCTGATATGGATGATTATAGTCAGTCATACTTACCACATATGGATAAAGAGAATGGGAAATTGATGCATCTGAATTTGGAGGCGATAAAATGAAAAAAGCATTAGTATGTGGAGCAGGTGGATTTATTGGTTCACATTTAGTTAAGAGATTAAAAAAAGAGGGATATTTTGTTCGAGGAGTTGATCTAAAATATCCTGAGTTTAGTGAAACGGAAGCTGATGAGTTCATTAAAGGAGATTTAAGAGATGCCTATTTAGTAGATGTTTGTGTAGATGGTATTGATGAAATCTATCAGTTAGCAGCAGATATGGGTGGAGCAGATTTTATATTTACAGGTGAAAATGATTCAGATATTATGCACAATTCAGCAATGGTTAATTTGAATATAGTTGATTCTATGAAACGACTTGGAGTAAAGAAAGTATTTTATTCATCTTCTGCATGTATGTATCCTGAGGATCATCAATTGGAAGTGGATGTTCCAGCATTAAAAGAAGATATGGCTTATCCTGGTAATCCTGATTCTGAATATGGTTGGGAGAAACTTTTTAGTGAGAGGTTATTTTTAGCTTATGCAAAAAATTATGATTTTGATGTGAGAATAGCAAGATTTCATAATATATTTGGACCAGAAGGAACATATCAAGGTGGTCGTGAGAAAGCACCGGCCGCGTTATGTAGAAAAGTTATAGAATCTTCAAGTAAGTTAATGCCGAGAATGAAATCTGAAATAGAAGTTTATGGTGACGGAAAACAAACTCGTTCATTTCTTTATATTGATGAATGTGTTGAAGGAATTAGACGACTAATGGAATCAGATTGTAAAGTACCACTTAATATTGGTTCAGATGAAATTATTTCCATTAATGATTTTGCACAAATGATTATAGATATTTCTGAAAAAGAAGTTGTTATAAAGAATATAGATGTACCACAACTTGGAGTTCGTGGTAGAAATTCAGATAATACTTTGATAAAAGAAGAACTTGGTTGGAGCCCGACACAACCATTAAAAGTTGGTATTAAAAAAGCATATAGTTGGATTAATAAACAAGTAGGAAAATAGAATGAAAAAAGTAGGTATATTATTTACAAGTAGAAACAATTATCAGTTATTAGAAACTTGGTTAAATACAGTTGACGTTGAGAATTTTTCTGTTTTAAATATTGATGAAGATTCTGATAAGGATATTAAAGAACATGGTAAACAAATATGTGAAAAATATAATGTAACTTATATGGATAGAGAAGAGAGGGGAATGTTAAATAATCTTGTTACTGCCTCTAACTATTATAAACCAAAAGGTGTTGAATGGATACTCTGGTTTCAACATGATTGTTATCCATTTACAGATAACTTTTTTACAGAATTAAATAAAACTTTATCAAGTGGTAAATACAATGAATTTGGTGTTCTTGGATTTAATGGACATCAAGCTAAAGCTTCGATGCATCAATTGAGAATAGGTAATCAAGAGTTAGATGTTACTGCACGAGCTCCACTGGAGCCAGGAGATTATTGGTATAGAAATAAAAAGTATTGGGGAAACTCTCGTCCTGATTATTCTAATTTTGAATTTCAAAAACCATTTGCAGTAGAATCTGTAGCGTGGTATTCTGCAATGGTTAATATAGATATGTATTTAGAACATATTATACCCACAGATGATCTTCACTTTTTTCATACATGGGATGATATAGCATTTCAGTATTTGTATAAAAATATTTATAATGTTTGTTTACCGAGTTTTGACGTAATACATGATAAAGACCATAAAGTTTCATTAGGATTTCCCGTTTCTTCAGCATATAGAAATACAGAACATAGTGCAGAAAGAGACCATTTATATGGTAAATGGGGACATTTAGAAGTGTGGAAAGAAAGATGGGGATGGGATTACAATGATAGAGAAGGATTCGCCAGAGTTGAAGAAAATTATAAAGATACTCTACTGTCTAAATTTTATAATCATGATCCAGCAAATGGTCCATTGAAGAGTTTTGATATATGAAAAAATATTTGATAAGTTTTTACGGTGAGGGGATGAAAGGAAACGATGAGTTTTGGATAAAAAGACAAGAAGCTTTAAATAAAACCGCATTGGATACTGGAAATATAGATAAAGTTATTTCATGGAATAAAGAGAAATTAAAAACTACTGGTTATTGGAAACGAAATAGAAAAGTTCTTGATACGGAAGATGGTGCTGGATTATGGGCATGGAAGTCATATATTATATTTGATTTACTTTGTAAAATAAACGATGGTGATGTTATTATATATTATGATGTTGGATCCAAAGACGATAATGGTTATGAAATAAATACAGCTATTGATCCACTTATTAAATGGGCAATAGAAAACAATAATGGTATATTAACTGGGTTTTACAGACCAGATACAATGAACAAGACGTACACTAAACGAGATTGTTTTGTTTATATGGGATGTGATGAAGAAAAGTATTGGGATCATCCACAAAATGGAGCAACATATTCTATTTGGCAAAAAAATGAATTAACAATGGACATAGTTACAGAATGGATGACATATTCTAAAGACATGCGAATTATATCAGATAATAAAAATAAGTGTGGATTAGATAATTTAGACGGTAAAAAACAAAAACATAGACATGACCAATCTATTTTAACTAATCTTGCAATTAAATATGGTTTGAAATGTTATCCTAAAACTGTAGGTTATGGTAAAAATATATCATCTCTTATAAAGATGGTAGAGATAGACAATTTTTGTTTAGAAACTTTTGGTTTTGAATTTGGAGATTCATTAATTGAACATTTGACGGAAAATGATATTCCTAATTTTTCAGAAAAATGGGAAGAATTAATAAAGATGTTTAAATTTATTAAATATGATAATCCACATCATTGTTTTCATCCGAGAGATAACGTTTTTATAACTCACACTTCATTCGATAAAGATAAGAATTATATTTCGTATAAAAATTATAATATAGAGGAATTTTTCAATAATATAAATAAAATGAGGAATAAATCGGGTAAGCGTTTATTAGATAAAATGTGGAATGATTTGTGGTGGACTGGAGAATTAAAAAATGTTAAGTTATGATTGTACATATAAAGATACGGAAATTGATTTAGTTATAGACACTTATCATAGACAAAATCCCATGACTTCTGGAGATAAAAATACTGTTAGTGTTCTTGTGGGTATATGGAATAATTATTTTGAAAATCCTCCAGAGGTAATACTGGATGTTGGGGCGTGTGTAGGAATATATTCTCTCTTAATGGATAGGATGATAGAAAATGATAATTGTAAGATTTATGGTTTTGAACCAGTAAAATCTTCTTATGAAACTTTTGTAAAAAATATTTACAGAAATAAAGCTAATAATATTGTAGCTTTAAACTATGGTATATTTAATCAAAATACACAATTAGATATTGGATTACCAGACGAGTCTTTCTTTAAATCAGGAAATTTACATACTCGTGATTATCCTGGTAGGTTTAGTGTACAATGTAGTAGAAATACATTGTCGTGTGATTTTAAAAGATTAGAAGAATTTTCAAACGATTATGATGTTTGGAGTGCAGATATTATTAAAATAGATTGTGAAGGGTGTGAAGAGGTGTTTTTAAAAGATAATAAAGAGTTTATATCTAATTCAGGATTTGTATTCATTGAACAAGCACCTGAATATACATCCGAAGAAGAAGTTATTAGGGTGTTGGGAGAATATAATTTTCAGAAAGTGTGGAATAGTAGACACGACATGGCATTTGTAAATTTAAATAAAATAAAAGGAAACTGATAGAATGAATATTTTAGCTGTCATACCGGCAAAAGGAGAATCTCGTAGGTTATTTGGTAAGAATCTTCAAAAGATAGGAGATAAAACATTAATTGAGTTAGCAGTAGAATACGCCAAGAGTTCAACTTGTGTTACCGAAGTAGTGGTCTCCACCGATTCAGAAAATGTAAAACAACTTGTAGAACATCTTGATCTGTGTAAGTGTGTTTTGAGGGGAAAAGAACTTTCAGGGGACGCAGATGTTTTTCATGTTTATCAACATGCATGGGAAGAAATGGGAAAGGAAGCAGATTATGTCATTGGTTTACAACCAGATAATCCAGACAGAACATTATCACTTGATTTTGCACTTGATTATGTATTCAATAAAAATTTAGATAATTTTTTCACGGTAGGCAAGGATGGAAAGAAAAATGGAGCTCTTAGAATCTATCGTCCTACAGTAGAACAATTTACTGAAGAAAGTACTTTGTTAGATGATTGTACTAATATTCATACTAACGAAGATTTGAATAAGGCTAAGAGTAGATTACTCGTAAATCCAAATCCATTATCTCAATGGGTGGGTCCTGATGAAGTTTTCATAACAGCAGAAGCAGCCTGTAATCATATGTGTAGTATAGAATTGGCCAAGGCGATGATTGACCACGCAGCAGAAGCAGGGGCAAATAGTATTAAGTTTCAGACATATAAAGGGGAACGGATAGTTACAAAATATGCACCAGCCTTTTGGGGAACTGAAACTATGAAACAAACAGAATATTATAAAAGGTTAGATAAATTTGATAGGGAAGATTATGAATTTTTATTTGAGTATGCATATAACAAAGGTATAATTCCGTTTTCAACACCGTTTGGAATAGAAGATGCTATAATGTTAAATGAGATAGGAATGGAAATATTTAAAATTCCATCGTTTGAAATTGTAAACCTTGAATTATTAAAATGTGTTGCATCATTTCAGAAACCGATTATACTTTCTACGGGAGCAGCCACATATGAAGAGATTGATAAGGCAATAGAAGTTATATTAGGAGAAGGTAATGGTGATTTAGCGTTGATGGCATGTACACTTAGTTATCATACAGAGAATGAAGATGCAAATCTCAAACGGATTCAGACATTAAAAGAAAGGTATCCTAATTTTATGATTGGAATGTCAGACCATACTTTACCAGATGAAAATATGGTTATACCAGCAATTTCTGTTGCACTCGGTGCTAGAATAATTGAAAAACACTATACAATGTCAAGGAGTATGACTGGTTCAGGACATTATTTTTCATTAGAACCAAGTGATGTTACTAAAATGGTAAAAAATATTAGATTGTTTGAAACTGTTTTGGGTGATGGGATACAGGGAACTGCTGATAATGAGGTTAGAGCGAAAGAAGGTGGTCGTAAGAGTATTGTTGCTAATACTTATATAAAGAAGGGAACAGTTTTAACAAAAGATATGTTAACATATAAAAGGCCAGGAGATGGAATCTCTCCCGACAGAGTAGGTGAATTGGTTGGAAAGGTTGTACAAGTAGATATAGGAGATGATTTTCAAATCAAATGGGGAGAAATAAAGTGATAAGTAATGAATATAAATGTATTCATGTACATATTCCCAGAACAGCGGGAAGTAGTATTGAGGATGTGTTATTTAACTCAGGTCGTGCAGATCACAGATCAATTCACGATTACCGTAAACAATGTGTTAGACATAGCAAATTTGAGAAATATTTTAAATTTACTTTTGTAAGGAATCCTTGGTCTAAAATGGTATCTCATTTTATACGGCATTGTATTAGTGAGAAATCATCTAAAGGAATTTTTGAGAGTTCGTACCAATCGGAATTTAAAGATTGGATCGGACATTTGCCCAAAATTGGTGCACCTAAATTTGACAAAACCAGTAATCAGTTAGGTTGGTTGTGTAACAAAAAATGGAAGGATAATGTGGCACCTAGAAATTTTAAAATAGATGTAGATTTTGTAGGTAGGTTTGAGAATTTAGAGGAAGATTGGGATTTTATATCTCAGAAGATAAATTTAAATTCAAAGTTATCACATTGCCGACCAGGTATACTGAATGATGAGAATCTTTATCCAGGGGATTATAGAGAATATTATGATGATGAAACTATTGAAATAGTATGTCAAAGATATAAGGACGATATAAATTTTTTTAATTATGAGTTTGAATAAATATGAGTAAAATATTATTAATAGCAGCACCAAGACCAGATTCAAATCAAACTGCAATGCACATGGGTGATGGTCGTCCACCAATGGGATTGGCATATATCAGTGCGTATGTAGAAAAGTTTGGACATGAAACTAAAATAATTGATTTATATCATTTTGGTGGTGGTCACATTGATGAACAACAAGGATATGTAAAGGCCTCTGCAACTATTTCACATATTATTAGAAATGATAAACCATATGATGTAATGGGAGAAATTGAAAAATACAATCCAGATGTTATTGGTATGTATCTGGGAACTATATCATATTATGAAGGTACAAAACTGGCTTTAGAGATTAAACAAAAGTATCCTAATACACCTATAATGGTTGGTGGTCCTCACGCTATAGAATTACCAGAAACATTAACACCCTATTTTGATTATGTAGTTTGTGGTGAAGGTGAAAGAGCAGCAATGGATATTATTGAAGGTAAGGCAGAAAAGGGTATAGTTAGACGAGATAACATTGATGATATTAATCTACTTCCACTTCCAGATTTTCGTCATTTTATACATAAACCCTATAATTGGGAATTAGAAATGTTTGAAAATGAGATTAATCCTGTAATTACTATTAATTCAACAAGAGGTTGTCCATTTTCTTGTATGTTTTGTGGAGTTGCAAATACTAAGTTTAGGGGGATTGATGCAGATAGGTTAGTTAATTATATTGGTGGATTGGTGGATAGTTATGGTGCTGAAGGTATTTATTTTAGGGAAGATAATTTTACAGTTCAACCAAAACGAGTAGAGAAATTTTGTGACTTACTCATATCAGAAAATTTAAATATTAATTGGGCGTGTGAGAGTAGAGTAAATAATCTATCACCTAAACTTATAGAAAAGATGGCAAAATCTGGATGTGTTGGATTATATATTGGAGCTGAGAGTGGTAGTGAGCGAATGTTAAAGTATATGAGAAAGGGTGAAACAAAAGAAGATTTTATTGAAAAGTTACCAATCATACATGCAAATGGATTAACTACTTATACAACATGGGTATTTGGATTACCAACAGAAACAGAAAAAGACCGTGACGACACCCGCAGATTTATAGATTTATTAAAACCTACTACTGCTGATACTTTTGTATATTTAGGGCAACCTGGAAGTGATTTTTATAAAATGTTAGATACCACAGAGACCTATGAGTTTAAGGAAAAAAATGGATTGTTTTATGTCCCAGGTTTTATTCCATTGGCAAAACAAGTTTATGGTGAAAATGATCCAAGAGTTGAATTTGTTGAAACTTTATATGAAAAAAATAAGGTTAACCCTGGTCCCTTAGAACCATATTATATTGATGAAGAATTATACAGAGAGTTAGCGACGAAGAAGGTAAGAAGTCAATTAAGTGTAAAGGAAGATCCAACTGAACATAAATTAATGCCAGCTTTAAGTAGAGCTGATACTAATACATATGAATCTGTATAAGAGGTTATAAAAAATGAATACGGTTATAATAAGAAGTAAAAATGAACAACGATATATAGGTTATTGTATCCAATCGGTTACTGATTTTATTGGTAAACCAAAAATAGTTTTGATTGATAATGAATCAACTGATAATACAGTATCAATTGTTAATAGATTTGAATATCACGACATTACTAAATTACATATAAGTAAAGATGATTATACACCAGGAAAAGCTTTGAATATGGGAATAAAAGAATCTGAGGGTGATTGGGTAATCATTATATCTGCACATTGTGAGATTGTACAGTTAGATTTAGATAAGGTAAGACAGCATTTTTCAGATCCTGCAGTAGTTGCCGTGTGGGGGAAACAGATTCCAATATGGGATGGTAAACGGGCAACAGGTAGATATATGTGGTCTAATTTTGGTGACGAACAACAAACAAATTATTTTTGTGAATCTGAAGACAGACACTTTTTCCATAATGCATTTTCAATTTTTAAGGCAGAACATTTAAGGAATCATTTGTTTGATGAACACTATAGTGGTAAGGAAGATAGATATTGGGCAAATGAAAGAATAGAAAAGGGTTATAAGATAATATACGACCCAGAACAAATAGTGAAACACCATTACACAGTAGGTGGGGCAACATGGATGGGAATAGGATAAAGAATAATAAGGTTATCTATACTGCTATCATTGGTGGTTATGATGAGTTAGTTGAACCAGATTACAAACCCGAAGGTTGGGATTTTGTCTGCTTTACTGATAGAGATTTGAAATCAGACATTTGGGAGATTAGAAAGACACTTCCACTTTATACGGACAACACAAGAACAGCCCGTAAACATAAGTTATTACCACATAGGTTATTTCCAGATTATGAATACAGTTTGTGGTTAGATGGTAATATAAAAGTAAGAGATGATGTGAATGAATTGTTAGGACATCTTGATGGTTGTAATTATGCAACCCACGACCACTTACAGAATCCGTTGGATCCAAGAGGTTGTATTTATGATGAGGGTTCTACTATTTTACAATTGGGTATAAAGAATGGTGGTAATTACAAAGACAATCCTGATTTGATAAAACGGCAAATGGAACGATATGTAAAAGAAGGATATCCATCTAAGAATGGATTAGTAGTTCAGATGGAAGTTTTAAGACGACATAACGAACAGGATGTAGTTGATTCTATGGAGGATCAGTGGGTTGAGTTAAAGTATAATAGTAAGAGAGAACAGTTGAGTTTTAATTATATAGCATGGAAAAATAAATTGAAGTTTAGTTATATTCAAGGAGATTCACGAAATAATAAATATTTTTTAAATATGGGTGCACATACAGGTAAGAAGTAGTGGAATATTATTTACCAAGAATAATGTCTGTAGGTAAAGGTCGTTGGGAAATGCCAGAATTTCCACCTATTCACACGAATGGAGTGAGATTATTTGATAATATACAAATACAAACAATGGAGTTTTGTAATTTGAAATGTGATTTTTGTCCTAATCATTATATTATTTGGGATAGAATAGAAGATAAGAAAAGGGGCATTCCATATAATTTAATGACAGTTGAAAATTATACTAAGATAGTTAAGAATTTGGCTGAGTTGGGATATTCAGGTAGGTTTTCACCATACTTGATGAATGAACCTTTGATGGATAAAGATAGAATAGTAGAGTTCATTAGAATAGCAAGAGAACATTTACCTAATTGTTTTATTCAGATGGATAGTAATGGTACGGGATTAACAGTTGATTTAATGAGAGATATGATAGATGCTGGATTGAATAGAATACAATTTGATGATTATTTTGATGATAAATATGCAACAAGAATGATAGAGGTGATGCAACATTTTCAATCCGATAATGTAAATATAATACTTTCATCAAATTATAATGTAGAACAAGTAAAGAAGAGAGAAGATAAGAATAAAAAAGAACATTATGGTCCTTGGACATATTGGAATAGAGGTGGACTTGTTAATGTAAATCCAGACATTCCAGTACCACAAAAGGATTGTGGGTATCCATCAAATCAAATGTATATTAAATGGGATGGAGAAGCAATATTATGTTGTTGTGATTGGGAATATCAAGTTGTTCATGGAAATGTTTTAGAAACAAGTATAGAAGAAGTGTGGACAAATGGTTCATACCAACATTACAGAGATACATTAAAGGAAGGCCGTAGAGATTTACTAAGGATGTGTAGAAAATGTAATAAAGATGGATGTGAATCAGAAGAGGGACGAGGAATCAATAAATGAAAAAGAATGTAGTTTTAATTCCTTGGATTGAAAGAGAAGAAGCGGTAAATAGTAGTGGTATCGGAAGAGCTGATAGGACTAAAGGTTATAAGTATGGAGTAGATTCTTGGAAACAATGGTGTGAGAAACACGATGTAGAATTTTTCTTGATGGATACATTGTTAGTACCTGAAAGTGAAATGGTTATTACTTGGCAACGGTGGTATGTATTAGAGATATTAGAAAATAATGGTATTGACTATGACCAAGTTCTATTGGTAGATGCCGATTCAGTTATACATCCTGATTGTCCTAATTTCTTTGAAGAAACCAACCACGAGTTTTCATCGGCATTTTGTAACGGAGATTACGAGTGGGTGAATAGAGCAATTAATGGTTATTCTAAAATGTTTTTTAATTGTGAATACTATAAGATGAGTTCGGATTTCTTTCAAACTTGTTTTGTTATATTAAATGAGAAACATAGAGATTTCTTAAAGAAGGTAGTTGATTGGTATTGGGAAAACAAAGACCAAATTATTCCGTCATATGATATTGTAAAATGTGGAAGTGACCAACCACTTATTAATTTATTAACAAAGAAATTTGGAGTGGATGTAAATTTTCTTCCCTATAAATATTCCATAATGGATTTACATAGGAAGAATTTGATTTATACAGATCCGACTTGGAATTGGTGGAAAGATGATTTAACTAATCTGTATAATTCAGGTTGGGTTTATCAGTTTAATGCCATACCACAAAATAGAATGGGTAGAGACCAATCATATTGGATGGAAAGAATATACAAGGAGTTATATAAATGAAGATAGCACTTCTATCACAGATGGGATTTACTGGTAAAATACCAAGAAATCATCCAAACATGAGAACAGAATTTGCACAAATGTGTGCTCTAAACGCCGACCATTATCCTTTATATGATGTGGATAAGATTACAGAAGGTTACGACCATATTATTTTAATGATACCAAAAACCCAAAAGGATAGAGATAGTCTTTATAATATAGACATAGTAAAGAAGGCAAGACGAGTAGGTAAATATGTATGGTTTATGCAGGAAGGACCTAATTGGATATTCCAAGACCTACCAATCCACCAACAGTTTTGGCATTATAATGTATTAATGGAAGTAGATGGAATACTTACAGAGAATAGGTCAGACATTCCATATTTTAGGGGATTAG
>Ga0208299_1000282_pt1 | contig 48953 bp, 67 predicted proteins | sample 15_taG_FD_184089 | JGI IMG/M metagenome (GOLD analysis project Ga0208299, IMG submission 184089) | Marine viral communities from the Subarctic Pacific Ocean - 15_ETSP_OMZ_AT15312 metaG (SPAdes) (version 2) | ecosystem: Environmental > Aquatic > Marine > Oceanic | place: Pacific Ocean | collected... | reverse complement strand
TGAAACTCAAAATATACGACTGATATTCCTATCGAAATATTAAAACAAGTTAATGGAGAATTTATTCCAGAAATTTGTGACGGTAGTAATGGAAACTATGTTTTAACTATTTCAGGTAGTACAGACCAGACAATAGCGCAATCTGCATCTTTAAAAACCGTTAATCCGAATTGCCTTAACGGTATGACTTCAGAAATAATAATGGGTAGTGGTGTTACAAAGCACCGTAACACTAAAGGGTTAAATATTCGGGAATTATATATTGAAGCGATTCGACTAGCATCAACTTATTACCACAAATTTAACAGCGTAACCGAGGTTTTAAGAAATACAGATGTTAGTACAGAACAGCTTGGAGTATTCTTTCTTTCTGCCTTAAAGAATAATATTATTAATGGCGGAAATGTAAACGAGATATACGATTATTTTATGGACGCAAACCAAACAAATAATCAAAAATATAATTCATGGTTTGATAATAATGACATGACAGCTTATCGACTTTATCAATGCGCCACGCTCTGGGGGGAACGTCAAAATTCTTTAGATAAAAGGCGAAAAATCTCAAACGGGGTTTGGTGGTCTTTGGCTGATTCTGGGATTTATCCTTTACCCGATAGTTGTTCATACCCATCAGGATTTAAACCGATAAAAGCTAATCCTGAAAAAGTAATTATTGACATATCCGCTAATGAAAATGAAGCGGTAGCGGTTTAATCTTAAAACAGGGAATAGAGTTGAAATTTAGCTCTATTCTCTGTTTTCTTTTTTTAATCTTTTAATTCCATATATAGAAAGGGAAATCATGGCGGATCTCGCATATACACATGGGGTTTGGAGACAAACTTTACAAGGGTTACATAAAACCCGTAAAAATTTTATAGACCCCGAAATACACCTTACTACAGAAAATTTTAAAAGATACCCTGTAAAAATAATTTACAAGAAAAAGGAACTGGGGAAAATTTTAAAAGAATTGTAGTTTTTACTTACTAATAATTTTCCATAATAAAGGGTTTAGGATAATAAAATAATATAGGGAATTAAATCACTCTTTAAAGGGTTTTTGTAGAAGGGAGTTAATTAAATGGCTTTTTTAGACCCCGATTATTTTTATACTATAGACGGGAATTTACTACAAAACCTTAGAATGGTACAGAATAAGTTAATCAATTACAAACTTACTAGAGAAAATAAACACGAACTAGAAAAAGTAATTGAATCTGTACTTTTTAATGCAGAACCACTAGAAACCTTTACTACTATGAATAAGGTTATGGTTTCTGGTACTACAATAGATTCCGAGGTGATACATGAACCAACACGGTAAAAGCCTAAAAAAAGAGAGAAATAGAATAAAAAGAAATAGGAAACGCAAGTATCAAAAAATTGAAGAACTACGGTTGGCAGTACAAAAACGTAGGCTAGAACAGCCAAAAAAGTACACGAAAATAGCTTACGCTCATGGTACTGACCAAGCCACGAAAGGGGTTACAAAACACCCTGAAAGGTTTCAACACCAGAAAACAGCTAATATATAAAAACAAACCTTAAACCACAAAAACCCTTTAAACGGTGATTTAATTCTCGAAACCTAGTCTAGTAGTTTTCTTTTAATTCTTTAAATGAGGTAAATTGTTATGTATGAACCACAATACAGGATTTGGAATGATGAATCTAAAATGAAATCAGCTATTGAAAATTTTCTTGCAGAAAAACCAACCAAGAAAAAATGGGGAAATTTCAAAATTCAAAATGACCAACTGATTTATCAAACTAAATCTAGCTCCGATAGTAGGGGTTGGGTTAATGGAGAATGGAAAGTTATAGCGCATGAAGGTGAAAATTTAACTGACGTTATTGCTACCAAATTACCAAGCGGAAAAGTGTTAGGTAATGCCTCAATTCTACCTTTAATCGGACGAAGTGTTTGTTACGGTAACGAAATGGTAAACAACAGCGTTACGGTAATACAAACCTTAATGGAGAATAATCCCGATATAGATTTAATACCTTTTAATGTTTTTTTAGAGGCGGATTTAGACCTTGTATCGTATAAAGAACATGACAATACAGGGGATGAAACCGTTACCAGAAACAGGGAAAACCCGAAGTATAAATCTTGGGACAACTCTAATAAGGAACCTCGATTTCTGGAAGAAACCGTACATTTTACGGGGGCAAGGCTATTTTCTGTTACTAATGAAGGTAAAAACAGAATAAAGTTTTTATTCGATATTGATAGAAATGAAATTAACCACAAGATTTTTAACCCATTTCTAGTACAAATACCAGAAAACGGTACTCCTATTGAAACAGTAAAAGAGGCTTACGATTCTCTTGTTCCACCTGAAGCTGTAGAAGCTAAAGAAAAAGGGCTACACGTTATCAGACAAGGGGAATGGTTTTTTATTCCTACTACTGATAATCCTTTATCGGATATAGACCAGTTAACAGCCGAACAGAAAAAAGAGTACGCTTTAGCTAAAACGATAAAAGGGATGGGTAGTCATGGCAGAGAACATAACGAAATCTGTATCATGTTAGGCGAATCGGAAGTTAAGCGTTATCTGGAAATGGAGGATGTACCCTCAACTTCCGTAATTCGTATGGAATTACGGGCGGGTAAAAATCGTCCTAATCATGCAGAAATGGGCATTAACACGAATGGAAAATCTTATGTTAAAGGTAAAATTTCGCATAGTGGTAGAGAACATAAGGAAATCACTTTGCATGGTTGGCATATCGCAGTACCTAATACTGCAATAGATTCTTTTACCATAACAGGTGATATAGATTAAAAAAATACTTGGGCAACCGTAGGCAAGCTATAGAGTGGATAAGCCCTGCAACCGCCTAACCCTTTAGCTCGGTGCAATCTAATGAAAATATGGGTATTGAAGTTGAAATTTAACTTCAATACCCTTTTTTTATTTAAAGAGATTTAATTAATATTTTTTAATCCTGAATTAATCTAATTTTAATCCGCTAATGTTAAAATAAAAAAGCCTAGAAGAATTTTACTAAGGTTTACTACAATTTTTTACTAAGGTTTACTACAATTTTTTTACTAGGGGGAAAAATGAAACTAAAGAAACTAGGAAATAATGAAACAGAATTGATTACAGAGAACGGAACACGGATTTTATTTTCATACGAAACACCAGTTGCAGTTATAAATAAGGACGATTACAAATTTGTTACAGAAAAATACTACTCAAAAACCACTAGCAGACATATCAATAAATGGATAGGAAAAGTTTACTCCAATGTTCACCACGTTTCGCAATCTGGAATTGATAACCTAGCCGACTTTCACCAATCGCATTTGGAACCAAAACATGACAATTAAAAAATTAATAGACTTACAAGAAAACGATTTAGCCCTTTTACAAGCATCCCACAACTTAATTGATGCGTGGATTCAGATCACCAACGAGATTGAGCGTTTGGAAGCTGAAAATAAAAAACTAAAAGGGGTAGTAGAGTTTTTACAAGTAAAACAAAAAACATTTGAACCTTAAAAAGGAGAATTCAATGCCAAGAAGTGCATATTTAAATATGGCAATTAACAACGAAGATTTACAATGGGGAAAAGAATTAAATAAAAAATTTCGCTATCATATGACGTTACTACATATCCCAACAGGAATTACAATCGAACAGGCTAGCGAAAGAAACTGGTCAGAGTGCAAGACGCTCTGCCTTAACAGTTTAAAATGGAAACTATCTTTGGAGAATGGAAATGTCGTTAATCAATAAAACTGAAACAAAAAGACATATATTAATGTTAGCCCACGAACACGAATCCTCTAGGATTCAAAGTTACGAACGGGTTTCTCAGAAAGCAATTCAACATTTAGAACAGAAACACTTACAAGCAATTAAAGATTTAATTAACTCTCAAAGAAAGGGAGTTACTATAACACCCGAATAAGGAGAAATTACTATGGCTAAACAAAAGAAACGCTTAAACCCCCACAAACATTTCATCTTGGGAAAAAATTGCCCTCAATGTGCTATCGAAAATGATGGGGATGAACACGCTGAACATATCCACTCCTATCTGCATGACGGGGACGAACAAGACCCAAACAAACGAAAACTAATTGTGTTTCGATCTTACAGCGAAGCGGAAGAATACGTTGACGAAAATTTCCCAGACTACGCTGACGAAATTGTGGTTCTTCCCTTATCCGAAGCTACGTTTGGAAGTGACGACAATAACCCTGAATGGGGTGATGATGATTTGGATGTGCAGTAAATGAAATTCTGGATAACAACTATTTTTCAATTAATAACCGTTATACTTTGGGGGGTACTTTTTATTATTGGGTTTTACATATTCCAGTAATAAAATTTACCCCCAAACGTAGGAGATAAACAATGTCATACATTAAAGCATATATGGTAGAACCAGACTTTACTAATTACGAATTCTATGAAATGCTCGAAACTATGAAAAAGGCGGGTTGGACTGTAACACGGAAGCAAGACAAACAATACGCAGAAACATCTTGGAGTTATTGTGACGTACATCAACTTCAACCTGATATGGGTAGAGAAGAATCCGAGAAAGTATTGGATAAGCTAGAAGATGATATAGCGGATGCCATGATCCAAGCAGGGTGGCAAGTGATACAAGATGAAATTGGAGATGCTTACTCTCATATTAACAACAAAACGGAGAAAACAAAATGAAACACAAAGAGAAAAATGCGCCAAAAAAGCAATATACATTTTTAGAAATGCTAGCCTACGCTTTTGACCATAGAGAAATTGTGACCTATGAGGATAAAGTTAAAAGAGACAAAGAAAACTGGGAACGAGAGTGCGAAGAAAGAAAGAGGTACAGAGCATGACAACAATAGAAACTAAAACTAAGAAACTACTTATGCTAGCAAAAGATTTAGCCCCGAAAAGGGGAGGCAGACCAAAAAAGAAAGACCAGAAAAACAGAGACGAAGTTATAAAAATCCGAGTCTCTAAAAAGGAGAAAGATATTCTATCCGGTGCTTGTTTCCTCCTTGGAATTTCCTACACAAGCCTATTACTAGACACTGGGTTAGAGAATGCCAAGGCACTTTTAGAAGCCGAGGGATTCAAGATACCAGAATAGTCTCGCCAATAACCCCACCTCATAAGGGGTGTAAAAACCCCTCATTCCTTTAAACACTAATATCGACAATCCCTCCCTTACCGATCTCTGGTACAGTCGGGGCATTACCCGATTTAGAAGTTCCTACATCCACATTCCCGACATTCAATGAAGCGTTATCCCCCGTATTTCTTTGCTCTATAGAGATTTGGGGGTTAGCCATAGAAGAAAATGAAGAATTTAACGCTAATGTTGACTCGCTTACTGGCTTAACCATAGTCGTACTCCTTTTTAAATTATAATATGGAAATCTTGATACTGTTTTACTACTGATTCTTCTATTCATCTTACTTTACTTTACTTTACTTGAGTTTACTGTAATGGACTAAATGCCCGTAATCAGTTTGCCCTGTCATCTCATAGTGCATAATAGCAAATGCTCCCCAAGCTACTTTAGCCATATGGTCATCCTCCCCGATCTTTTTACCTGATTTCAGTTCTGCTTTCCACATCTGTAAATGCCTTTCCAAGTGATTAAGGGTAGCGTCTATTGGAACCCCTTTTTCCCAGTTAGCGTCTCCATGAGTTTCGGCTCCTTCCGCATAAATAATAGCCAATCTTTGCATGGCAAACGGGGAAATTAGATCAAATCTCTCCGCTTCCGCATCTTCACTTCGAGTTGCTCCGCTTTTAAACTTCTTTAAAACATCCCTCATAAAACCTCCTTTTTCGTAAAAGTAGTCAGTAGTCACCGTTTTTCAAAAACTCTCTATATAATATAAAACACATATTTAAATATCTATATACTTTTATAGTATTTAAGTGACTACTGACTATTTTTCCGTGTAAAACGTTTGTTTGGAAATATTTAATCAGTAGTCACTACCCCTGAAAAGTAGTCAGTCAAATGACTACTTTCCCCTGTTTTCGTACATTTTCCTAATTTCCGCCTTTGTGTACTTTTCACCCCGATTAAAACTCCATCCCCTCACCCAAAAAGTAGTCACTTGATCCCCGTTTTTAGTCACTTCTTCCCTATCCCCGTTGACTCCTTTTTGAGTAACTTTCACCTGATCCTGCTTTTGGAGATGTTGTTGAACAAGACGTCTTATTTGCCCACGTTCCTTTCCGGAGAACGTCAGGAAATCATCTCCGTCCCCATTCTGGAAATCTTGCTCAGTTCCTCCCCCCGACATAATATGATCCTGAATTTCTTGAAGGGTCATTACTGGATAGGGGGGCATACTTACAACATTCCAGAAAACTCTCTCTAATTCGGACATATTATTCTCGATCATATCCCTTCTAGAGCGGTTTGTCATGCTTCTGTAACCATTGAACCCCGTGATATCTCTCTGATTCAGCCAATACCAGAGACAGGCAACTCCCGCACTTACTTTTGATCCGCCCCTGTCGAAAACCGTAATATTTTCAGCTTCGTTATCCTCAAAAAAGCCAGAATAATTATCGCCGTTGTCTCTACGAGGGTTATTATCACTACTACCGGAGTCAGAATCAGTTTCCGAACGTTGAGAACCCGAATAGGTCTCCCCCGTTTCAAAATCGGGTCTGTCACCTTCCAACCACCCATAAAGTCGTTCATAATATTCATGCCCCTTTGGTTTATCTTCGGTGCGGAAAACATTAATCCGGCGATCTTCTTCGGTTAATACAATCGCATCAGCGTGATTGCTCATTAAAAAGAAGTTTGTATACACCGTTTTAGTAGTTTTTGCACCGTATTTGAGGTTTATTTCAAGGGTTTTTTCAGTTAAATAGTCACGAATCGTATCAGTAATTCCGTAACGCTTGTCCCCGTCCTTAACTTCTTCTATACAGCATAGTAATGAATTATTAAGGAAATCTTGAAACTGCCCTGCTCCGGTTTCTCCGTTCAGAGTCCCCATTTTAGTCTTAGTACAGTTCCACGAGCCTAGAAGCAAATTTAGCAACTGCACAATCCAACCACGGCCTGTACCGTGATCTGTAGCTATGAGTAGCGGAGTAACTTTGCATCTCTCAGCCGGTTTTTGGATGTTAAAGGCCATCCAATCATAGAACCACTCCCGTTCGACTTCAACAGGGACGATATATTCCATGTGCCTGAAAAATATAGCCAGTAAACGGTTGCAACAGGCTTCGTCCATTCTTGCCACCCCGTCTTTCTCTATGGTTTTACAGGGGTTGGCGAATTTCGGGAGATGGAAAGTATTAATAAACTTTTTTCCCTCGGAGTCTGTTAGGATTTTTTTATGATCCGGAGCATACTCAAAACCATGTGCTGTCTTTCGCTCCGGCTCTGTTAACCACAAACTATGAACCGGAATACGCTTATCTACCACCCTCTCAGGATCTCGGGCGGTAGGCGCATTGGTTTCTATAGTTGTGATTATATTCGCTGTCATGTTCTTGAATTCTTTTAATAACAGCGGTTTATCATGGCCGAATCCCCCAAGATCGTGAACCGAGTCGCCTTCAGCCACATATACGAACCGATCCATAAACTCCCCCAACGGGTTTTCCTCCATTCGAGCCTCCCTAGCCCAATGAAGAACGGTTGCGAATGTTATCGTTCGCCCCCGTCTCCGAGACCGGAAACCTCTCCATCGTGTACGGAGAGAATGTTCATCTGTATAGCTCTCTGAGGAGCGTGACCATTCATGCCAGTAATCGAAACCCCGTTCGGAACCTTCGCACTCATGCCACAATGCCATCCCTACTCGAATCCACTTATCGTAATCATCAGCGGAGACGTAAACTAAGGCACGTTGTATTTGTTCTGCGGTGAGGTTGAGCCGAGGGCGTAAGTTGGAGAAATCTTCATCCGCTGAATCATCTTCGGGTGCTTCGGACTCCGTTCCCCCTTGTCCATCCCTCACTTTGACCCATCCTTCGGACTCTACTTTTCTTTGAGCGATTTCTTCAAACCAATCAACGACTAGCCGAGCATCTTCAAGGTGTAGCATCGGGAGGGAAGCCGAATTGACCTCGAAAATGCCCGTACTAGCCTGTCCGTTAGCCGAAAACCATGTGTATGGTCTTAACGTATCAGGGTGTTCAGCGTAAGCGACATATTGTTGCCCGTCACCTAATATTTCTACAGCGTGTTGATCCCCGAATTGATCTTCATATGTGTTTGACCGTACTTTTTTAAACGGTACATCAGTACGATAGCATAGCAGTGTTTTTGGTGATTTCCCAATTCTTATAGGGCTATCTGGGTACTGCTCCTGTACTTTTTCTACCATCTCTCTAGAAACATCTTCATCCAGTATATCAATATCAATAGCGGGGTTATTTTGGGTTAGAACCCCCACCCCTTCAAAACCCGCTGAAATCCATTGACCTAACTGGTTTAAATCTGCGTCTATCTGAGTCCATCCTGTTATACCTATTGGGGCTTTACACCCTCTCCGTATTGGAATTATACGATACCCGTTTGAAATCAAACCGGAGCCGTATTCCCTCAAATAATTTATCATATTTTATCCCTCTTTATATTTCCTATTTCTGTTTATTATCAGCTTCCATAATTTTGTTCACCAAATTCTGCATCCTGCTTATAAGTTCCCTGTTTCCCCTTGTGCTGTCTACAGTCATAGCGAATAGTTGGTTGCTTAAATCTCTAATTTCCATCATATCGACCGTCATAGATACTTGTCTTTCATTCATTTTAATTCCTCCTTTACAAACAGTTAAAGTTTTGAAATATTCCTGATACGAGTTGGATTCTAGCCACTCTCCGTATCTGGATTTTACCCAAACATCATCACATCTCGAACAGTTAAACCATTCAAAAGTATAGTAGAAAATCTTAATCTTATCGATTTCATTTATCTGATTGCACGATAGGCATTTTTGTTTTTTCATCTATCGGCTCCTGAGAACATTCACCAGAGCAACATTCGTCTATATTAGTACGACAAATAGAACACTCTCCATGCCCGTGAACCCAATCCAGTGTTGTGCTATTACCACAATACCCACAAACTTGTTCGCCTGTCATTTGCTTCCCTCTTTTTTGTGTTCATCTTCGTGAATTCCGAGAGTGGAGTCCACTTTATGATGGAGAGCCTCTAAATAATCCGAATAAGAGGAGTAAAATATAACTGCAACTGTTATAATACTTATTACCATTAGTGCTAATATTGATTTATTCATTCTTTTCCCCTTTCATAGCATTTAATAATTCTGTTTGTGTTATGTGCTTCTTTTCCAACCTCTCCATTATTCTTTCTTCGATACTGTCACGGAAAACCAAGTGGTGAATGAACACGGGTTTAGTTTGACCTTGACGATCTAGCCTACCATTTAGTTGATCGTAGGCTTCCAAATCCCAAGTTAAACTAAACCAAACTAGGTTATTTCCTCCGTGTTGTAAATTTAATCCATGTCCTGCGGATGCAGGGTGAACAAACATAACTGGAATATTACCTTTATTCCAATCGTTGATATCTGATTCAGAAATAATCTCCCGTCCATTCGGGAACGCTTCTCTCAATCGGATCAATTCGTGCCGATAATTGTAGGCTACAAGTACAGGGTCTCCGGATAATTCGTCTACGATCTCTCTCAGGGCGTTGATTTTTTGTTCGGAAAAAGTTACCCAGTTTTTTGCTCCGTCAATATTCTGCAAGCCCCATAAATCACCCTCATGTATATTGCCATCGGAGTATACTGCGCCTCCACAAAACTGAAGTAGTTTATTACTCAAAACCCCTGCGTGTTGTGCCGTTATAGCTTCGTCCTCCATAATCAAGATAAATTCCCGTTCCAGTTGCTTGTATTCCCGTGCGAAATCTTCCGCCATTGTCAGCATAATAATATTTTTATTGCATGGGGGGAGTTCCAGATAATCTTCCTTTTTTAATGTCAAACATTTATCTGTAATCTTTTCGTAAATTCTCTCCTTTGATCCCTGTTTTGGAGTCCAGTTGTAGCCCATGTAATCAGTATCAAAGTATATATCCTTGTAAACAGTAAAAGTTCGTCCGAGTCGGTCTCCGTTATCCAGTAAGAACATTTGAGACCAAACATCTAACAGCCCGTTGGAAGCCGGAGTTCCGCTCAACTGTATCATTCGGCTGATTTTATGGTTTGCCATTTTCAAAAACCGAAACCGTTTGGAGCGAGGGTTTTTAAATGCCGAGGATTCGTCAATGACAACACAATCATAAGGCCATTCTTCTCGAATTGACATTTCTCCCACTAGCCATTGAACCATCTCCTTATTAATGATATGAATTGGAGCGTTATCGTCTAATAATTTTTTCCGTTGCGTGGCAGTCCCCCGTATGACCGTGCATGATAACTGGGAAAGATGCTCCCATTTTGTTATTTCTACAGGCCAAACGTATTTCGCCACTCGCAACGGTGCAATTATCAGCACTTTATTAATAAGTGACGAATGAACGTATGTATTATTTTCTTGGAGTAAATCACTAATAGCGGTGAGAGTTGTAGCTGTTTTTCCGAGACCAACACCCGCCCATATAGCGCATTTCTTGTTTTCTTTGATCCAGTTAATCATTCGCAACTGGTACTTATGCAAATCTTCTTTTTGCCTTTTCATCCATTCCCTCGATCTTCTCACCTAGAATCAGGATCTAATTTCTGGATTTGATGATCTAATACGGTAGTCATCATACATTAAGTCCGATACGCAGTTATCGCATATTAGTTTGTTTCGATATAGGTATTTATCGGTACTACTTTCTTGAACATCACATTCTCCAATATGTCTCTCGTTATTCTCCCCGCATACTTCACAATTAGGAAAGGTCATTTTTTATCCCTCAATTTCTATTCTATACAGTATAGCAAACCAAAATTAAAAAACGATTAACCCAACATTAAAAATTGATTAACCTACCATTAAAAAATTTTAATTTGTTTTTTATTTGTTTTTTAATTCAGTGCTACTTTGTACGGCATCCTTACCTCTATACGGTTAAAACAGGTTTCGCATACTTTAACCAGTTCCCCGTTTGCGAATTCAATTTCTTTCATGTTAACTGGCAGGACTTCAAATACGGTATCGCATAAATGACAAACTGTCGGGTTATTTTCTAAAGTAGTTCTAGATTCTAACCTCTTTTCTTTTTCTAACGCTTGCCTTAATAACACCAACAGCTTATACATCTTAATTCCTGTTTTTTGCGTATGTATCAACCATCTTCTCACCCGTTCTGCCTACTATATACCCGCCAATACCGATTTTTAGAAGTTCCCACATGGCAGGGGGCAAGTCTAGTTTTATTGCGGTTCCCCCAAATAACTGAATATAAGGAAACAATATGTAATTGTTTAAAATAATCGCCCCGAAAATCAGCATAATCATAGGTCTCCAATTTTTTGCGATAAAGGATTGTGATTTTGCTTCGGCTACAATTACGGCTGTTTGTGATTGAATAAGTTCTTTTTCTATCCCCATAAGGCTTTTCTTGATTTCGGTTTCTAATTCATTAGCCTTATCAGGATCTTCTACAAACTTCCCCACTAAATCAGTAACTCCCTTAACAGCTTCTCCCCATCCAAACATAAGTTATACTCCTTTTCGTGTTTTGTTATTGAGAATGTATGATACATGGGCTTTGCTAATTCCGTACATTACCCTTATATCTTTATTTGAAGCCCCTTCGGTACTCCATTCCCTGATTTCTTTTATAACGTGGTCAGGGTATTTTTGATTTCCTTTATTTGTTAAATTCCGGCCGTGAATAATTTGATCTGCGCTGTTTTCTTTTGGGGTTCCCCATTTTAAATTAGTTAGTTTGTTATTGCGTGGGTTCCCATCCAAATGCCGACATAATTCAATCTGGATAGTTTTATTGTCCAGATACACATAGCGTGGTTGTCTATCAAATGCTTTTAATACTTCTCGATGCACTCTTAAAGTTTCTCCGTTTTTTGTCAATCGAATACGACAATACCCTGATGGGTCTATAGTTTGTTTTCTTATTTGGACTCCGTTGTTTGGGCGATTAGAGTAAATATCGCCTTTCTCTGAAATAAAATAATTTTCGTATCCCTTAATCACTTTGACTCTTGGTTTAGGTTTTTGGGAAATAAATCACCTCCATCTTTCACATTGTCAATAACGTAAACGGGAAACCCTGCTTTAGCTAGTGTTTGATGAATTAGTTTTTGCCCTTTTGTTGGCTTCTTATTTGGTGCTTTAAATTCTACGATTTTAATAACTCCGTCCTTGAAAAACAGGCGGTCTGGAACCCATTTTTGAGACGGGCTAACCCACTTATATGACAGCCAGTTATTTTGTTTTGCTATAGTCGTGACTTTCTTTTCAATATATGATTCCCGTATTTTCCGCTGTAGCATCTTAAATTACCATATTTAAATTAAAACACCATTAACACAAAATTAATATTTTTTAATTTAGCTTTCGCTTTTTGTTCGATGGTTCTACCTTGTAAGGTAGTGGGTCTACAGTATCTCCATCCCATGAATCCCCTATAGGGGGTTCCCAAAAAATACATCCAAAATTGCTCGAAAAAATAATTTGATAGTCGTAGGTAAATAATTTTTCTTTTACCTTTAAATTTAAACATTCCCCGTGTTTCCAAAACTCACACGTTTTGCAAGTATTTTTCATTATTTTTTATACCTCATAGCTTCGTAGGCTTCTACACTTACCGGTAAACCATTAGCCCAATTAGGCGTTTTCTCCATTAAAGTTTTAAATTGGTCTACGGTTCCCGATTCCGTCTCTGATATTATTTCATCGTGTACTGTTAGAACGATATTGTAATCTTCCTTTTCTAATTCTAACATGGAGTGAGCCATAATATCTCGAGAGACAGCTTGGGCAATATTTTCAACCAGTTTAGCCCCGTATGTGTATTGGCTACACCATTTTCGTGTTCGGGAATCTGTTCCGAAAAAGCTGATAACAGTCGAGTCAAATTCGTAAGCCTCTACTCCAAGTCTCCGTGCTTCGGCGATAAACTTTGTTTTTTCTCCGTGAATTGCTTCGTTATACACTTCGGTTGTGGTTTCGTTTACCCCTTCTATACTGTAACAGAGGACTTTTTTAGCTTTACAGACCGGATTATAGTAAGCAAGAGTTCTTCCTGAAGGCAGTTTACACCATAGAAATCTATTTTTTGTAATGAATTCTATGTTTCGTAATTTCCTTAATACTCCGTATCGTATAGCATCTTTAGCACAAGTCTCTATATCTGACCAAAATTTAACGATCTTAGGGTTTGCTCTGCGCCAATCGTTTTTTAGGCTATTAGCTTTTTCTTTTGAGATATTAACTCCATAATTTTCAGCCATTAGGTGAAATGCTTTTGCTCCTCCCCCATACCCACAAGCTAGTTCTGCGATTTTCCCTAAAAATCGTTCATCCTTTGTTATTGATTCAACGGGTTTTCTAAACATTTTTGAAGCTGTATGTTCGTATATTTTTCCATCCCCTTTAAAAATCTCGGTCTTATCTTTTTGTTCGGCTAACCATGCGAGGACTCTTGCCTCAATAGATGCGTAATCCCCAACTACAAATTTCCTGTCCTTAGTCGGAATTAACATCCCTCGAATACTACTGCTTAATGCTTCTATAGGGTCTATGTTTTCTTCGGAGAATCGGTTTATATCTCTTGTTTTAATTAATTCTATACAGGTATCTGGATCAAGAGTTGGCCGTGCGATATTTTGTAAATTCACCCCTGTAGAAACCCATCTTCCGGTTGATGCACCGTGATACATGATGTTTCCATGTAGTCTAGTTCCGCTCCCTATTTTTTCTTTAATGGCAATATATTTTTTTGGGGCTGTTTTTGATAAGGACAACTTTAAATTTACAGCTTCGTGAACGCCAAAATCATCAGGGGAATTTAAAACAGTTTGAAGTGTAGACTTCTGCACGTTATCAACTAAAACCCCTTTATCTAATAGCCAACCTAGAAACTGTTTTTGGCTGTTTGGGTTTTCTAATCCTGTAAGTTCTATCAGATTATCTTTTAAAGTTTTTTGATGCTTTTCGTATAAATAAATACCGTCTTTAACACTTGGCCGATCAACTTTTACCCCTCGAATATTTATAGTCTGGTCTAATTCCCATATTTTTCTTTCTGTCGGGTTTAATTTATACAGTTTTTTGGCAATAGCCTGTTCGGTTATTACATCTTGGATGCAGTAATTATACATTTCTTCCAATAACGTTTTATCTTTATTAAGTTTATTAGGTTTTGACAATTTATTTATTAAGTAATATCCACGTTTATCTTTTAACTTATTTTCCGGCATACCTAAAGCTATAGCACAAGCCCCTAACGCACGGGGCAGAGCCATAGCGGAAGCCAACCCTGCTGTATCATGCCATTGAGAGATAGGCGGGGTCGGTAGCTTTAGAACGTGAGTCCATATTACCCACTCGAAAAAAGAGTTCCACGCATGGATTTCGTATTTTTCGGGGTGGATTAAAAAATCAGGGTAACGATCTTTCGGAAGCCAAATGTTAGGTGCTTCGTCATCTACAGCGTACGCCATGCAGATAACTCTGGTTGATTTATCTTTTGAATAAACCCATGCTCCGGCTTTTTTTATGTCGCATTCTGAAAATGTTTCAAAGTCTAAGGATATTTTTTTCATTTGAATTAGTGGGGATGGCGTTTACCCCGTCCCCTCGGGGGGAGAAAACCGAAACGCCTCGGCGGTCTTTTGAATACAAAAATTTATAAATAGTTAATTTATTTTTCCTAAATAGGATGGCCTCTCCACAAAGTTATTATTATTATTTTTGGGTATATTAGGTGCAAAACCTCGCCGTATCAAGTTTGTGGGTGTTTTTTGTCGTCTTTTGCACTAGAGACATTTTTTAATAATGTTTTTGAAAACCAGACCTCGCCAAACGCCCTAGAATGCCCGATCTATATCAAAGGCATATTAGGGTGTAGGCTAGATCATTCGTTTTCAAGAGATAGAGTTAAGTAAACATCGCATCTGCGGTATCTTCAACGTTTTCTTGCTCTGGTAAATCTTGGAAGGTACTGCCAACGCTAAAGGAATTCCCTAGCGGTTCCCCCTTGCGAACAAGTTGAACGGCGTTAAGCCCAAAAGATACACCCTTGCTTTTGTTGTCATACCCAAAAGCGTTTACGGATACACGGACGTAATCACCAGAAACAATTTGTTCTGGGTCTAGAACATCTCGGCGTTTTTGGTCAACAATAGCCGGCCTTCGAGAGTTCTTGCAGTTAATGAAGTAGTGGTCGCCGTAAGGTGCTTGCCCTGCTTCGGCTCCTGATGGTACTCCCCCGTCTCCGTTTTTATCCCCGTCTCGGAGCGGTATGCGGAGACCTTTAGGTTGCTTATCCCCAAATCGTCCTTTTATAGCGGTCTTTATTGCCTGTTTTAAAGCAGTAACAGTTTTTGTATCTGCTTTAGGGATTAGAACCATACAACTGTATTCTTCTTTTCCGGAGAGATCGTTTTTTTCCGGCTTGAATATTTTAGCGTAACTTATTCGTGCCGGAGTTTTTTCGTCTCCCGTAACAACGGTTAAACTTGATTTTTCTTCTGCGGTTAATTCTGACATTGTGTCACTCCTATCGTTTTTACGTTTATGATTCGATATCAGTAAAAGCGATATTAGATTCAGGAATTATCTCTGGTCTTTTATCTGCTTCTACCGCTATCGTTAGTTTGCCCTCTGGTGAATTCCAGTAGGCTTCTATACGCTCCGTTTCAATGTGTTTCTTTTTTAAAACACCACACATTTGAGTTGGAGTTAATAGTTTCTTAGAAAACATTTCGCTTTTCTTTATTCCCATATTTGTTAATTTTCTTTCGACAGCTTTTTCGTCACCCCATTTTCTATTACCGGCTCTCCCTTGTACCAGTTTGTACCCTGTTATTTTTCTCCCTGCTTTTAATTCAGAGAGGGCTAGAGATTCTAAAGAGTTTGCCCAGTTTATAATTGTTTTAACTTTTGGTAACAACTGTCCAAGTTCGTCATTGTTCAGAGTATGTATGTCTTTTAAATTTGTTTCGGTTGCCGTTGGTATATCTGTAAAAGTATCTATGGCATCTTTTAGAGAATACTCGGCCAACGCTTTGCAAGTAGCTTTTGCCTTGCAGAATCGGCATTGTTCTTCCCCCGCATTAAATACAGGTTTTTCTTCCCAAGCCTGTTTTGCTTTTGGCTTTAATTCGGATTCTGCCCAGTAAAGTAAATCGCCTACACTTATATCCCATTCGCTAATATGATCGAGCCTCGGTTGCACAATAGAAATTCGTACTATACCACTGCTTTCTCCTCTCGGTGTTGGTCGAAATTCTTTCATAGCACCAAGAGCATACAGCATCCCTTGTGTATTCCACTCAGCGTTAACTTTTACGCCTTTCCCCATTTTTAAATCAACAACGTGTAATATATCGGGGGCAACGTATATAAAATCGGCTGTTCCGAACCCTTCTGGTGCGTATTTGCTAAAGTCAACTTTTTTCTCTATGTATCTGTCGCATTTATCTTCGGTTATATAATTGCAGTAATCGAGATAATGTTGTACTGCCTCGGCCATTTCTTCGTCAACTGTAAACCCATCAGGAAAGTTTTTGCTCTTGTTAAAAACTTGACCTAGCGGAAGGTTAGCAGATATGTCTTTTTTTAAACAGTATTCTGCTAATTGATGGCTAGCTGTACCATATTCAGCGTACTCAGAAGGTGGCTCGGCCTCGGATTCTGATTCAAGGAGGACAGATCCGGAGCATTTTATCCATCGGTGGGAACTGCTTGCGGATAATTTTGCGTGTTCTTTGGTTTTCATATAACATCTCCTTGATAATGCTTTATAAGGTACTCTCCACTTTTAATAAAAACCTCATAATTGGCGGGAGCCACTTCGCTCACTGTTTTTGCATCAAAAGAATCCATAAACGAAATTGCTTTTTCTTTCCCGCATTTTTCTACAATTTGAGAAAGAACCTCGACTAATTTTTCTTTGTCGTCCGAGTTTATAACCTTTGCGGTATTTATTTGGTTGTCTGCATTTTGACTAGAAGCGATGTGATTTAACGAATTAAATACCGCTTCAAACATTTGAGTGTTTTGGCTCACAACTCTAGCCAACATATAATAAGCCTCTAATATTTGATCTTGCTTTTTTGGTGGTTTTAGCGAGGTTTTTTCTTTAGATTTTGGCATGGTTTCCCCCAAGTTGTATTCTTAAAAATAGATAGTACCATATCCAAGATTAAAATTTGATTAACGCTAGATTAAAATTTTTTAATCTTTGGGTCTTGCAAAAAATTTCACGTTCTCCTGCCACATATGAAGTTGCATAACATCTTCATCGTTTAGGCAATAAGTTGCGGAATCACATGAACAATGCGAAAAAGTTGGTATGGGTAAAAATTGTTTTCGGAGTTTATACCTTGTTATACTTTGTTTTGTATAACAAATTATAAGAAATAATCCTAATATGAGTATTAATTTAACTTTTATATTTTTTATAATCTGCGGTAAGTTCATCTTTTTTGCTTTTACCAAAAGAAGTAAACCCTTTGCTTTTATTAACATTATCCCAATAATCTTCTTTTAAATCATTTACTGAGATAATTTTTTTTAATACTCCATCTTTGTCAAAAATTTTAACGGGGTGCAACATTTATTACCTCCTTTAATAAGTTTCGTAAATCATTTACTTGAAAATTTGGGCAAGTTTTTTTTGAATCTAATTCGTTATGCCCGTATATATCGTCTACCGAAAGCATATAGGACGGAACAAGGAGGCGTAATAAAGTCGGTAAAGCATCATATAATTGTTTAGCTGTAAAATGATGTTTTCCTATTAAGCAGATCCCGATGCTATCTCTATTATGCCCTTTAACGTGCGCCCCTGCAACCGATAGAGGACGCCCCTCTTGGATTAATCCGTCTAGTTCTTTTTGATACGGCCGGCAATACTCCTTAACTCCGTTTGTTATAACATAATGATAACCAATATCTCTCCAGCCTCGTTCTTTTGTATGCCATTCTTTAATTAATGAAGCATTTCCAAATTCAGAATCCGAACAATGTATTACAATTTTTTTTATAGTTCTCATTTTTCCCCCAATACTATAATATTTTTTATGCATCCAATAGGGACTTGTCCTTTATTTGCTATATTTGTTTCCGATTTTTTTTCTTCCATACTCATACAAAAAAATAATGTGTTAGAAGTAGCCATAATAAAAAACCCGATAGATTTAATTAATATTTCTTCTAATTCAGAAATTTGTTTAATATTTGACCAAGAAATTGGATCATTATCGTCATATCCAGCATCCATCCATTCAACTACGATTGGTGTTCCAACGGCGAGTTTTTTTATTTTAGCTTTAATTTTATTTTTCATGTAGATTTCCAATAAAAGGATAGTATATTCTTCCAACATTAAAAGAACATTAACGCAACATTAAAATAAGATTAAAAAAGCCACGCAAGGTAATCCTCACGTGGCTAATGAAGGGCGGAAAGTGTTGGAAGGGCAAGGCGTACCCATAAACACCATTCCCTTCTTTGGTGGTACAATTACCTACCCTTTTTTACTAAGGCATTAAATTGTAGAACATTAGAGAAGCTGTCCAACCAACTAAGAACCAAATTATCTTATCTAAATGTTCTTTTAAAAAAGACATATGAACTCCTATTCATTTTTTGAGGTTTTTAATAAAGTTTTTAAAATCAAACTTACTTCCCCCCAATTGGTGCTAGTTGTGTCTCTAAATACTGTCTATCTACTAACGTATCTAACTTATCTATTCGTTTATGTGCTTCGTCAATTCGATTAAATAATCGTTTTACTAGCCAAGCAAGTCCCGCTAAAAAAGCTGTGGTAATTGTTACTACTAAATCGTTTATTTTATCCATCGTTCGAGTCGTTTTTTGTAAAAACTTTAACATTGTGGAGTTTATCTTGTTTTGCCCGTTCCATATCGTTTAATCTAAGATGTAATGAAGCTATATCATATTTATATTCTTGTCTTGGTACTGTAGTATGTTGTAATTGATCTATTCTTTTATCACCCTCATGGATTAAAGCAGAATTCTGTTTTACAGACGAAACACTAGCTTTGTCTTTCTCCAGAGCATCTACCTTAGAGGTGATACGATTTAAAAAGAACCAACCTATCGCTACAAATAATGACCATGCGTTGTGTAAGATTGTTTCCATTCATTAGTTTGTATATAAGTTAAACCCAAGTTTATAAAAATAAAAGATTATTGTTCCTACTATTATAGCTAATATTGAATACCATCTAATCATCTACTTCTTGACCAGACTAACAAGTGCAGGGTCATCATCGGCTAACGGATCATCAGCAAAATAATGAGTCACCAAATTTAGATGTCGTTCACCCGTGTAGTTGTCTCCATAAGTCACCTTGCCATCTTCATCCACATTCTCCTCTTTCCGAGTTTCGATATAAGGAGTAGCCTCATACAGCTTGACCGCATCTAAGTCAGACAATGCGTTTATCTCTGTCTCTTTATCGTTGCTTTCTTTTCGTATAGCTGTTCGATAAGTTTTAACAGCATCAGGAATTGCAGTTCCACCCTCACTTGCTCTTACAGCCATCCAGTCATCCCTAGCAAGCAAACTTGATGCTATTCCTTTTGTTTGGCTTACCATTCCTTTTTTTAATTCAGCCACATCTCTATTACTAGATGAGTAAGTCCCAACCACTTCATCAGAACCAATGTTGTAAGACAACGATCCCGTAAAATAATACCGACCATTAAGAGTTTCTTCTCTGTAAGGCATTATCCCAAGAGACTTGAGTTCACTTTTTTCCCAAAGCGTGAAGATGTTTCTAGGGTATTGAATTTCGTTTATAGTTAGAGGGGCAGGATTTGGTATCACCCTAATCACCTCATCACCTGATACTTGACACCACATAATTGCTCCTTATTTAGCGTTTGAAAATTTAAAAGGTTGTTCTGCTATGGCGTAGTATAGATAATTATACCCGCCATTTACTGAATTGTCAGTTGCTCTCCATTTAAATCCATTACTCAGAAAATCGAAATTAAAAGCAGTTGAAAAATTTTCAGAATGATGCTGGTTTGGTTTAAGATCGCCCGGAGGATATTGGTTGTAAGGGCCGTTTTGGGCACCACGAACAGTATCAAACAATTTCCACCCATCACCATAATTTGAAGGTTTGATTAGTAACCATTGTGGCCTAAACCCACAATAAACAAAAGTCCCGTCTGAATTACCATTTCCACTATAGCAACCGATTTTGCTATACCCTTCTACATCATGGAAACAATATGCAACATGAGTATAACCGGGATGATTGGTTGCACTGTCTGTTCCTACCGAAATAACAGTTGATGTTGGTGCGGTATCATTCCAAGTCGTAGCCTCATCTGATTTACCCCCGGCATCATTCAGTCGTAAATAATCTGTAAAATCCATTGAGTCTACAGACTGTATAGATCCGACTCGCCATTGATCCGCATCGCTTCTTGTTTTAACAATAACTAAATTTGGGGCTACCGATAAACCATGCCCGACTGTTCCATTACCTGATGCTCCTGAATAAATCATAATGGATTGCCCAGCAGTTGTATTGGCAGAAACAGTTGCAGTAATCGAACCATTAGAATTAGAACTTCCTGATCCATTCATTTTCCAGTTCCAAGCAACAAAGGTATTTCCACTCGCACCATGACCAGCATGGTCTCCTACAGTAAAACCATCTGAACCAAATGCTGTTAATCCATTACTCACGGTTTCTTCTTGTACATTATTATCAGTATTCAATTTTTTAGTCACTCCACGAACAGAATCATACAAGTTATGAGAATACCCTTGATTTCTAACTTTTATCCAAGTCATATCAGGCTGGAAACCAACCCCTGTAACTGTGTTACCATTCGCACCTGTATATAAAACAGTATTAAAATGTTCTGAAGGGATAACGGTTGGGTCTGGAAGATTTTTTGAACACAATGCTTTAAAACCTGAAGGTACTGAATATTTAAAATTACCAATACCTTCTCCATCTGAATTACCACCAGCAGAAGTATTACCAGCGAATGTTCCGTCTTGACCAAAATTAACATTCCAAGTAACATTATTATTTCCAAAATCACCAACAGAAGGGTAATAATCTCCAGAGAAAGGTGTGGCATCAATAGAATAACCATTACTATTGGAACCCGGATTTCCAGAATTTAGATAGGTTCCATTTTTGTGCCAATACATTTTATTATTATCTAAATCTAATGCACAACCAATAATATCATTAACACCATATGAGGTTGCTGTACCATAAGCTGTATAATTCCCACTCACAATTAAATTTCCACCACTATAACCACGACTATAGTAAGAATAACTATCTGCAAACTTCCCGATATAATCATTTGAAGCAGTACCATGTCGTGATGTTATACCGACCATGCCATATTGTGCTGATTGTTCATAAACTAAATAATTTTCCCAGTACCATTTACCACTCCTAAGAGCATATGTTGCTGTTAAAGAAGGTTCATTACCACTACCACCCGTTGTTGCTACCTGTAAATTTCCTTCAGAAAAAGTAGCATTATAATAATAATTATCAAGATTATTCATAGTACAAAAATTATTTGTAGGCGAATCTTTTACTTGATCGCTTGCAGTAAGATTTGTTGGAGTAAAATTATTACTGTTAGCACTTGCATCATTTCCCAAGTTGGAACTGTCTGCAAAGTCTAGGTAGAACCCATCTGAACCGTGAGAGCCAGTGTATTCAATCGGCTTCCATTCTCCATAATCACCTGTTTCACCAAAACTGTCAGGGTCTAACGATGACCCGTCTATCCAATGAAACTCTGCGAGGTATCCATCTAAATACGCAGATGAAGAAGCAGTGCCAATCGCAAAATCACCAGCGGAAGCGGGATTTGAAGCACTTGTGTTTGTGCCCGCCTGTACCCCATTGACATAGACAGTAAAGACAGAAGATGTAGACTTGAGGTGAATATGATACCAAGCAGATGGGTCACGAAATACTTGAGCAGTGGTAAAACTTCCAGTGCGTCTTTCAACTTCAAGAGTATCACTGCTGGTGAACGCCATATAATCAGACCCACCAATTCTATAAATATATTGAGAAGTTCCTAACTTCCCTCGTTTGATCCAAAACGAAATTGTGTAAGCACTGCTGGGCTGAAAACTCCCTTGCACTAACTTCGCAGAATCATCGCCATTAAACCGCAAAGAGTTTTCTATTTCAAAATCACCACTAACGGCAGATGATCCCATTATTGCATTTTCGTTTAGTATACCCATATTACGATAAGTCCAGAGAAGCGACAGCATGAATAGAACCAGTGGTACGCACCACATAATCCAACCTATCTATCTTGCTGGCGGTCGTTGTTAGAGTGGGAGCCGTACCCCCTACGAAATCCCAATAACTTCCATATGCGAGTGTTCTACTCCCCGATCCGTCTTGCGTAATAAAGATTGAACCCGATTGTCCAGCCGTTAAGTTAGAAGGATTAGCAAGTGTTCTATTGCCACCCAATGTCACGCTAAAATTATTGGAGTCTGCAAAGTCTGGAGTGATGGTTGAGCCGTCAGACAATGCAGTAATTTCTCCACGTTGTCCTTTAGTCCAATTATTTGCTGTATCTAGTGAAGCATCACCAGCAGAAGCCCAAGTTAATCCACCAGTATTTCCAGATTGCTTAGATAAAAATTGTCCATTGCTACCAGCATTAGAAATATGCAGATTATCTTCATCAACGCTTTCGCTAGACATATGTTCGAGGTCGATAGAACCAGCGACATAATGCTCACTATTAATTGCGTCATCAGCTATCTTAGTACCGTCCACACAATCGGCAGATAAATGAGCTAGGTCAATTGAACCGTCTATATAATGTTCACTGTTTAAACTATCGTCTGCTATTTTTGTACCGTCTATGCAATCTGCTGATAAATGAGCCAAGTCAATACTTCCATCAACATAGTGTTCACTATTTAAAGAATCATCTGCTATCTTAGTGCCATCTACACAATCTGCTCCTAAATCTGCTAAAGCAATTGACCCTGATTTTACAGAAGGAAAACCTCCTGCCGTACTACCGTCATGGACAACAAGAACTTTTTTATCTGTATCTACAGTTACCTCTCGCACCGCACCTGTAAAAGATGAATGTTGAGAGGTGGTGCCACCTCTTAGTTGTAGTCGTTTAGCCATTATGCTACGCTCCCAAAATCAATTTGTAAGTTTGTACCGTCTATAGTCCCACATATTACTTTACCCGTTCCATGAGGTGCCAAGGTTATATCTCTATTTGAACTAGAAACGATTGATCGAGCTAGAACATCTAAATCGCCACCCAGTTCAGGGGATGTATCATCCACCACGTTCATTATTCCAGCCGTAGCAGAAGTAACTGCTACAAAAGCAGAACCCGTATGTACCTTTAAAACATTGTTAGTAGAGTCATACCAAAGATCGCCTTCTGAGGGTGAACCCGGAGCAGATGAAGCAATCGTATATTCATTAGCGTATCTATTAACATCAGCAATAGAACCGCCAACCAAATTGACATTGGTAATCGACCCCCCAGTTAAATTTACATTGGCGATTGATCCTGCCGTTAAATTGACGTTAGCTATTGCTCCTGCAACGGTATTCACGTTTGCTATATCATCGGCTACGTCCGTAATGTTATTACCAGAAGAAGTAGTTAAAGCAGAAGCAATAGAGCCTAAATCTTCTTCATAGACTAGCTCGCCAGCAACTATATTTATATTTGCTTGGTTAGCAGATGAAGGTGCGGTCATTTGCCAAGCAGTTCCATAGGCTTTAAGTTCATTTGTGGTAGTATTAAAGAACAAGTCTCCTTGGTCTAATGAGCCTGTTGGATCACTACTTCCTACTCTATATCGTTCCGCAAAAGAATTGACTCCTGAAATATTGGAAGCCGTAGTATTTATGTTTGCAATTGAACCGCTACAATTTGACATAGCAGTCACATTTGCCGAAGTCCCTAACAATCCCATTGCAGTCACATTTGCACTCGTAGCCAACGTGTTCATATCGCTTACGATGTCTGATGTTGCTAACGTATTCATATCAGCCACTACATCAGAGGTCGCTAACGTATTCATATCAGAAACCACATCGGCTGTGCCAAGGGTGTTCATATCAGAAACTACGTCAGATGTACCAAGGGTATTCATATCTGCAACGACATCAGTAGTCGCTAAAATTGCCATATCCGCAACAACATCAGACGTACCAAGGATTGCCATATCAGCAACTATATCTGATGTTCCAAGAATAGCCATATCAGCAATAACAGCAGAAGCAGATAAAGCATCAATATTAGCTTGAGAAGAACTGGTAGGAGTAGTCCTTACCCAAGCAGAACCTGTGTAAACCATCATTACGTTATTACTGCTATTAAAATAAATTGCTCCCGTAATAAGAGCATCGCCGTCGTTGTTTACGCTTGGATCGCTTGACTTAGCCCCCAAAAATCTGTCGTCAAAATTATCGTAACTGGTAGCTGCATTAGTAGCAGATGTCGCTGCCGCAGAAGCAGATGTAGAAGCGTTAGATGCTTGAGTTGTAGCCGTTGAAGCGGAACTAGCCGATGAAGTTGCCGAGGTTGCACTTGCAGTTGCCGACGTAGCTGCTGCGGTGGCTGAAGTTGCGGCGGCTGTAGCAGATGTCGTTGAAGAAGCGGCGTCTACAATTAGCGCCCATTTTGCAACGTCAGTATTGCTCGATATCGGTTGCGCCCCTGATGAGGTATGGGCTACAATACATATATAAATATTATTATTAGAAGTATCTTTTATAATATCTCGTACAGAATAGACTGTAGATGCGGCCCAATTTCCTTCAAAAACTCCTACTTCTTGAGTTACTTGTAATTCTCCACTAGCATCAAACGTTAATAGTTTATCGGCTCGTTGAGTAGCTGTTTCGGTTATAAGAGTTGATGTAACCGGAGAACTTTCCGAAAACTGAATAGAACGTGATAGTTCTTCCGCTAATTGTTGAGATAGACGAACAGATTTGTCAAATCTTTCTTCAATTGCATCAGAAGAAAGCGCTCCACCAAGGGGTAGAGAGGTACTTTGTGTGTCCGGAAGATTACTTTTAATAGTAAGGGTTTCCCCAGTAGCCGGAGTATAGTCGGTTGGACTCGTATCAATTGTTAGAGTTCCCGTAGCACCATCACCACCTGTTAAGGTATATTGCGTTCCATTTGTCCAAACAGTTTCTGCACCCGTAGTATTGTTCGACAGTATTACCCTGACATCGGAATTATCCCAATAAATAAATGTGACAGGGAAAGAAGTTGTCGATCCATTACCGGAATAAGCAACTTTATTAGTTGTAGCTGTAAGTGTCATAATTTAAGTATCCTATTTGTTGCTTTATCGAGAGATTATAGAAAAAGGGTCTTTTTCGATAAGTTCTTCTACATCTTCTTCATCTTCCTCTCCTTCTATTGTACCGAATTGGTCAATATTTGGAAAGGGTAAATTATATTCCGTTATTGTGTAAGCAAAAAATGATCTTAAATATCTGTCAAATTCTTTTGCTTTTGCGGGTGTGTCTGTTTTTTGCAGTAGAATAGCGAGATTTTTTGAATTATCGTCCATTAAAGCATGGATTAAAAATCGTTCAGCCCAATCTATTTGCATTTTTTGAGAGATTATCATTCCCATTTTTCCCGCCTCAGTAGGTGCCTGAAGTGTACCGGTTCCGGTTTTTCGGCCAAGCCATGCGCCAAGAACCTTACCTACTTTGATTAAAAACGATCCTGTTGTATCCCCGGATATTGTTTGTAATCCCCCAATTTTATCTCTAAGTGGACTAGCAACTCTAAAAGAATCCACCATATTTGCTGTAACTTCTAACACTTTTAGTTTTTCTTTTTGTTGCTTTGTTAAAAAAGTATCAACAATAATTTGAGTTTTAGGTTCTTCTAAAAGGGCTGACATTTTTGCGCCGGAAAAAGTATTAGTTTCTGTCCCGAGTAGCTTATCTGTTGTTTTTAAATAGGATTTTTCAATGATCCAATTAAATACAAATTCTTGTAACCCTCTGGTTGCTCTCCCCGTACTATCTTTTTGTGCGCTAATGGCGAGGCGTTGCATAACTTGTCTTATTTTTTTTGTATTGGTAACAGGGGTGTTTTGAATTAACTTTGAACCCTTTGCCGTCCAATTAAAAATATCCTCTGGGTCAACTTGAGAAAACAAAACAGTAATTTGCCTATCTTTATTCCATAAATATTTATTAATCCGTTTCATGTGGTCAGTAGGAAGCCCTTTTGAATGAGGCCCAAATAACAATCCCGGTTCGTTAGTAATTATGGCTTCTCTCAACACCTTTTTTAACTCAGGGCTTAATAGTTTAAATATTTCTCGCCCTGCGTCAACCCACTCTTGGGCTTTTACGGGGTTACTAATAACTAATTCTTTATTGGATGAATCAGGTATAGGAATTTCAGAAACAAACTTTCTATAAAATTGGAGTTTTAAAAAGGCTTCAAGTGCTTCAGTTACTGGTTGTGCTATAGCTTCATCTTCTCCCATACCAGCGGTTTTTGGTAAAATTGGCGGTTTAGAAGTTTTTTTATCGACTAAAGGAGATTCTAGTTTAACCGCTTCCAAGATTTTTTTAACTCTACTAGCTTGTTTTAATGCACTACCGCTGAATATAAATTCAGCCGTTAACGTAGGATCAACTTTTTGTTTGGCAGTTGCAGATGGGCCTAATAGTTCACCTACAATATCGTCATTAAATCTTTTGTTGAGCATCGCACTATGTTCAATAGCCGTAAGAATACTGCCTAGTTGTGAGTCAACATTAGCGGCAAACTCTCCTGTTTCCGTTTTTTCCATTCTTATAAGTCTTGCTTCTTGTGTAAATATATCCAGAATGGCTTTCTGAACAGCGTTCATTAATCGTTTTTTATCGTGGTTTCCTTTTTTACGTTGCTCCCTAACTTCTTTTAATACTCGACTTCTAATAGCCTGTAATCTTTTTATTGAAACCGTGCCGGGCCATACTTCCGAATGGAACGCCCCGGGAACCCAGTTGTTATTTTCGTCATAAAACCCGAACATTTTTAATAAGACGTCTTTATTTCCTCCTGTTAGTAATAAATCTTCAGGATCAGCAATAGCTACATCTCTGTCTTTTAATAAACCTTTCCATACGTCTATAGCCGAGTCAGGGCTAACTTGTTTATCCATAGTAGCCGCCGCCCAAACAGCATCTTCTTGTACGCCCATATCGTCAAGGGATTTTTCCACTCTGTTTCTGATTGTGGTGGCTATATGAACTTCGTCTAGTTTAGGAGAAGCGGCTTTTATTGACGACATCGCCCGATCTTTTGCGATTTCCCACCGTTTGATTGCTAAAGATTCAAGGTATTTTTGTTGCAGTTCAAAAATCTCTCGAGTATACCCGAGTTCTGCAATTTTAGCGCTCCCCGGGAATGTAAAAGACTTTAACATTATATTTTGTAGTTCTTTTAATTCTGCTTGTAATGCGGGGCTTAAATCAGGATGGACTTCTGTTATAAGTTTTTCTAAAGGTAGATATTCGTCTCTACCGACCACCGCCGCTTTTTGTGCAGGGGTCATTATATCCAATACATCAGGATCGATATATTTTGTAACAATATCGTATTGCTCTTTTTCGGCTGGTGTAAGGTTAATTTTTGTGTCTTTATCCAGTATTGCCCGTAAAATAGAATCCATATTTTCGGCTGAATCAGCACCAAATTGTTCCCTATCTTTCGGCGTTAAACTAAGAAGTCTGTTTGAGGCTCTCCGTTGCGCTCCCGAGCCAAATGTAGAACCCAGTTTTTGAATGGCACTATTAGTTAAATCCCCCGCTAGTTTTAATGTCGTAAGATGGGAAGTAAATAATACTCCTCCTGCTATCGAATATAATAATTGTACCGTTGGGCTATCAGAATAAAAGACCGAATCTTCATCTCTTGACATCCCGTAAAACATACCAGCACCCGCAGAACCCGTTGTTTCCAGATAAGGGGTCTTAAAAGGATGCCGAACAGTCGTTTGCCCTAATTCCCCAAGACCGGACTTAAAAGCATCAAAATTGGAACGCAGAGTTGATCCTTTGAGGGGTTTTAAAAAAGGAAGTTTGCTTACGATATCGGTAGCTAATCTAGGAAGGTTTACTTCTTTTCCAAGGTATTCTCGCTTTGCAAGTTTTGATGCAGATTGATTAATAAAAGATTGGGTTATAGCCCCGGCATTTTTAAGCGCTACCAATGTTTGTATTGGAAGTAAAGCTATACTCATCCCCATAAACTCTGCTATATGATATAAAGTCGGTTCGTCTATTTTAATCTGCCCTTCTGTTTTTTCGTCAAATGTATATCCTAGACCATGCAAAAAATTCCGAAAATTATTAACTTTAAAAGTCCCAACATATTCATCTAGCCCGGATTTTGTTAAAGCGGCGTTCATAAAACCCATAGTTACATCATACGGCCAATCAACAGTATCAGCGATAGCCCCATTCATTATTTTAGCGACTTTTATTCCGGTGTCCCAATTATTAATTTCTTTAGCTATTCCTACTATGGCCGGTATGAATGGTTGATTCCAATAGTCTCTTTCTTTTCTATATCGAGCGATTTTAGAAAAAGGATCTTCCCCGATAGGTTCTTCTAAATCTTTCTGCGTTAGACCGGGGGGTAATTGTCCGTCCGGGCCATACTCCGGTTGATGGATATCCTGATCCGGTCGCATAAATTCATAAGGATATACAGAAGGGGATTCTCCGGTTTTTTCCATAGGCTCATTTGATTCTTCTGCCAGCATTTGATTATACAGATCACTCATTTCCGGCGACCATCTAGCCTGTTCTTCGGGTGAAGCGTATATAGGTGGCTGATTAAAACCAACGTCAATACCCGGATAATATTTTTTTGGGTCTTTAGCTACTGGGTAAACCTGTTCACCGAGATCAGAAGTAAAATACAGTTCTTCTTCTTCTTCTTCGTCAACCGTAACAACCGGAGGATCGTCTGCCGGGGGGAGCGATGAATACTCCGAAATTATTGCAAACGGATCTTCAATAGGTTCTTCCGGCTTCGATTTATTTGATTTAGGTAATGTAGCCATATTATTTTCGCCGTTTCATTTCTCGGATTCTTGCGTATTCTTGAATCTTACTAAACAGAACTTTCATTCTGGCTCCCCCCTTTTTAGGCCCGTATTGATCTAATACGTCTGGGCGCCAATTATTAAAATCCTCCATAGTTAAATCTCTTTCCTTATCCCCCAATATTTCTGTTTTTATATAGTCGTGTGCCTGAGACGGAGACAACTTTTTTAAATCCACAAGAGTGTCTACACTTGGGATTTCAGGTATTAACGTATTAATATTTCTAACTGTATTTGCCCATACTTTTGCAGTTTCAATAGCTTCTTCGCTCTGGTCGGGATTGTATTGTGCCGTAGTTCTAAGATCCACAATTTTTTTCTTTAATAAATTTCTAAATAATTTTAACCTAGAATGAGTTTGCCTAGGAGAATTTAGTACCCCACTACTCGGAAATAAATCCCGTAATAGTTCTTGCTCTTTAACAGCAAACCGAGGGCTAAGAGAAACAAATCTAATAAAATCCCGGGCTATTAAAGAATATAATAACCTAGATTGTGTAACTTGAGGATCTTCTGACCTGTCACCTAAAAATTGACTGAATTGTGCGACTGAGTCTTGTATAGCAGACCAGATACCTGTTGCTTTTTCTACGGTTAGAGCGCCTTCCCCAGTAGCGGCGCTCATAAATCTGTTTTTAAGATAATCCCCGGAAACATATCTCTCGGTTTCTTCTATTATGTCGGACGCAGTTTCATTAGTGATATTCTCAAAAACGGGGTCTACTATTTTCATTCCTATATCTTTTCCCGAACCAGTTAGTTCAATACCAACTCGCTTATCAAACCGTTCTGTAGGTCGGATTAATTCAGGTAAGTTTTCTTTGTACCCTGCCATTTTTGAGATTCTATCAGTTATTCTAAATAGATTTCGTTCTCCTGTAACTTGAGATCCATTTGGATATACACCAGTAACATAAGCATCAACAATAGCCTCTTTAAATTTTACGCTAAATTCTTCGTATCCTTCTTTTGGTTGCAAAGTTCCAGCGGCGATTGCTTTTGCCCCAAGTCTCGTATCGGCAATCGCACTTATAAGACGGTAATTTTCTGGCTTTAAATCTTCGTCTAATTCTGGAAACTTCTCTTGCCCTATAAAGTTATGGACTTGCATCATACGCCGATCATACTCTGGTTGCGTGATCTTTTTTTCCTTCAACATTTTATTTAAATACTTTATTGCTCGTTCTTGCGCTACTGTAGCCGGGGCGGGAGCGGGCGGTTTTAACCCGCTATTTAGACTAAGCGTAGCATCTACCCAAACCGCCGAAGAAATCTTTTTATCCGCCAGCATTTTATCTAGTCTATCTTGTTTCTTATCAGTATCGGAATCTGCTGGTGCATCTTTGGGTTTTATTCCGGTAGTCACCGCTCTTATTTCTTCAAGATACTTAGCTTCATCTTCCTCAGTTCTTGGCATAGGGTATCTATTTTCAACCGAGTCTATTTTTATTTCTAAATCTGTTTTCGTGTCTGTATCTGGGTCTAAACCAGAAAGAAGTTTTATTTTTTGGTTATGAAAGTCGGTATACTGTTTAGCGGTTGGGTTTTTTATTGTCTTAAATTCATCTTTTAGAAAATTATATACTTTAATCTTATCGGGGACAGGCTCCGGTTTTGGCCCTCCGAGCATACCTATTACTACTTCCTTAAACCTATCTTCAGGTAGGTTTAACTTTTTTAATTCGGCAATCTTTCCTTGAAACTCACTAAGTTTTGAAGATTGTTGGGTAGCATTAAATTTTTGTTGTTCTTCATCTATATACTGGTGTGCTTCATTAATTGATTTTGCTGTCCACCCGGTTGTAGAAATATTTTTCTGTCCTAACGCATCTACAATTTGATATATACGGGTCTTTGCTTGCCCGAACTGTCCACCTAGGACAAACTTTCTAACGGCGTCTTTTAATAACCCGGCATTAGCAGTTGATAACGCTTCATTCCGGGCTTTTGTATTTAAAGAAGAAATAAACCCATTAGCTATTTGTCTATTAGCAATTATTAAATTCACTACGTCACTAGCAACTGTCCGCCCATCTTTATCTGAGGCGGCGGCAACTTGTACTAACTGCGCTTGTAATGAGAGTTTAAATTGTTCTGTTCGGGCTGTAGCAACATTTTTTCGGAGTTTTGCGTAGGCGTTTTGTTTAACTAATTCTGCTTGCATACTAAATTCATCAGACGCTCGTTGAGACATAGACCGATTGTTCTGTACTATATTTAGTCTATTTTGAGATGCTTGTTCAATTAATTGATCTACTTTATTCATTCCATCTTTATCAACACTCCCATCCGTATTTCTATATGAACCAGAAATAGCATCAAAATTATTAGCAATTTTATCTATATCATTAGCTAAATTACCTTTTTCAATTTCTGTATTTATATAATCCGAGCGGTTTAATTCTTGCTGTAATTGTGCCGATTCTGCATCTGCTACTTGTTGAATTCCGGTTCCTAAATCAATTATGCCTTGGCTACCCCCTGTAAACGCATTAGTCGGTATTGACGTAGGGCCACCTCTTGCACCGGGATCTTTTGAAACGTTTTGTCGTTGTATATTTGACCTAGTTGGAACCTGTCCCGTATTTGGGCGTCTCATTGGGTTATTTCTTCGTCTTGGAAGTGGTATTGCCATTTTTATAATCCTTTTTCTTTTATTTTAATTCGATATATCGCCGAATGAATCAAATTGTAAATTTACATTCCGAATATTTGATCCCGGTACACCAAAAGACGGTTGAGGTTTTCTCAAATTAAACGCTTTCTCCGCACCGGGAGTATTAAATACAGCACGGCCGGTTTTAAATAATTGTCCACCAGCTTTAAATAATGAGCCTGTTTGTGATTGACGACCAGAAGCGGCAAACAATCCTGCTTGTGCTTTTTGGTTCATAACTTCTTGTTGAAGTCTATTTTCATTTACAAATCCCTGATTGATAATTCTCATTCTATTTAATTCAGATTCTCCCGCAAAATCGGAAGAAACTGCAAGGGGTGATCCAGAGCCAGCGCCTACTCCTGTTTTTCCTAATAACGCTCTACGACTAGATTGTAAATCACTTTGCTGTCTTGCAAAATCTTGTGCGTCTATTCTAGATTGTTGTCTTGCTCTTGTTGCCTGTTGTTGTGCAATAATAGCGTTATTATTAGCTACTCCTGCCTGAAAATTAGCTTGAGAAGCGGCGGCTTGACCCTGTTGAATCATTCCTACTGTACTAATAAGCCCCCCAACTAATGACATATTAGCAGAAATAGCCGCACCTCCGGCAAGCATTGGGCCGGTTACACCAGCTACGGTAGTGGTAAAAGCGGCTCCAAAACAATAACATTTCTTTGTAAATAATTTGTCTATATCGTTTTTATCTAACAGCATGAGATTTATTACCTTCGTGTAAGTATAAAATACTATTATCGGACATTGTAATTTCCTGCTCTAAACAGTTCATCCGAATATTAGCTATCCACTTTGGATCGTGAGGTCTTTTATATCCCCATGTTTCGGGAGCCACGCCTACTACATCTATACCACTAAAATCTATATACCTATCAAATGGCCCAAGAATAGGGACGATTGATACCGCTTTCTTTTTCGCTGGTATCCCTCGCAACATATCTATTCTCCAAGCGTAGTCTCCGGATTCTACTCCTACCGTTAACTGTATATTCTTGCTCCATTTAAAATTAAAATGGAGTAACGCTACTCTAGCAATTCTTTTTGTTCCTACAGAAAAACTATGCCAATGAGCTTTATTCATTATCTCAAAGACTTCCCGTTGAAACTCTAACGGTACATCATTATGAAATAAATCTGATCCAAAAGCTACTTCATATGTTGATGGTTCAGGATTTAGTAAAGGTTCTTCTAAAATATCTTTATGAATAACTGGACTATAATCTTTTCCTTCATCAAAATATTCCCAAAATGAAGGACAGCTATTACAGCCGGGAGAAATTCGTTCACATCCTGTAACAACAGGCCAATTTAAAACTTCTTTCGGAAACATCATATTGCCCACGCTCTCTTTATATCAGGGTTATCAATATAAACTAAACTATCTTTTCCTTGCGCTATTGCTACATTAGGACACGCCATAATTGCGGCGGTTAGCCCATGTGCGTCTGGATGTACGTTTTCTACATCTATTAATACCATATCTCCGGAATTAGCCTTTTTTGGGTTAATTTCCGGATAATCCATATCTTCGGTAGTTTTTTCTACGGCTTCTGTCAAACCCCCTCCTGAAAAACGTTTTAATAATTTAAATGCTTCTTTTTTGGAAGTGTATTTTCCTCTAAACCAATACCCCGGATCAGACCCGTTCATAGCTCGAATAGCGTCACAAGCAAATAAAGAACAATCTGATACTCCCCATTTTAACGGTTGCCGATCTCGTTTAGCTAAAAACCATAATAGTCGATCTGACCAATCACTATAACGCTTCATATTTTACCTTTTTAACCTTTTATATTAAAGCATTAATCTTAATTTCTGGTGCAATTGCTAAAAGTGTAAAAGGGGCTGGATCATCACTTTCTATAACAATTCTAGGATCAGACCCCCAGTTTCCGTCAAATTCTGCAAAGTATTCTCCGGTAAATAACGGAACCATTGTATCCATAGCATCGGAAACTTCTCTAAAATCCGCTTCTGTTAAAGAAGTAGAATCAGGGCCATAATTAAGAGTATGACTGTTTAAAAGAACAAACGTAACTCCGTTAATACGTTTTGTTTTCCCCACTGCGGTACCAGCACGGTTGCCATCTGCAATTTTTAATGTTTTTAATTTATGAGTATACCCTAATCCAACTTGTACTTTGCTAGCGGCCGTATCTAGGGTAATACCACCACTAGATACTGTTTTATCAGCTTGAACGGCTCCATCCGCCCATATTTTAACAGTTTGTCCTTCTAAATGAGATAATCCAGTAATAGAAGCAGTTGATCCTCCGCTATAAGTAATACAAGAATCACTATAATTAGCGTCTTTTGCATCTTGACCATTTTCATAATCTCGTTCCAATATTTCAATATATCGTACTGTAGCAGAATTAATAGTGCGTTTTATTTGAACCCATACTTCATCTCTATTTGTTGAATCGTGAGTTTGGCCAACAGCATTAGAACCGGGAATTACAGCTATGCTTTCTACGATAGCATTTCCGCTTCCAAACGACCCTCCAAAAATATGTCTAGTCCATCCTACAACATCTTCCTGTCTCCTAAATGTCATTGTCGGCATTTGCCCATCTTCTCTAACTACCCATACTTGTGAATCTGGTTCTTCTGCATGATCCATTTCTACGATTCCGCCTAGCGTAATATGCTGTGCTAATCGAGTCATATCAAATGCACGATACCCATCTGTTTCAAAAGTAAACCCGAATTCTCTTATTTTTCGTTTTGCTCGTTGTGTAAATAAAACGATATTATCAACACGAACAGGAGCAATTTGCGCTGATCCGTGAGTAGTTTGTCGTCTAACTGTAATATCAGAAGGTGTTATAACTGCTCCCGTAGAAGAAGGAATCCATTCACCTCCCGTTGTACCGATAGATAAAGTATCTTCACCAGCCGACATCCATCTTATAGCATTTACGTTATCCGCAGAAATAGTAAAGTCTAGTGCATCATCGTCTTGTACTGTCCCATCAAACGTTCCATCAGTAGTAGGATCGCTATCTGGTGAGTGATTTTCAAAATCCCCAGTTTGAGACGCCCAAAATGTTTGAGGCTGATCGACATTAGAGGCGGCGTATAATCTCTGCTCAAAAAATGCCCCCGTTCCGGGATATCCGGTAGTTGCAGACCAAGCGCCTAATCTCCATTCAGTTTCAGCAGTAGTAACCGTAAACGTTCTTTCTACGTCTACGGTTACACTGGTCGTTCCCCCAACGGCGGTAATTACACCCCATCCCCAATTCGTAGTAGAATCATCCGTTAATCGAATAGAACGGCCTATATCAGTAGAAAGAAAACCTGATCCTCCATTAATACCTGTAGTAGCAGATGCAGTAATCGTAACTCCTAATCCAGTAGCGGCGGAAGAAGTTAAAGTAGTTGGGGTTGTATTTTTTGGAAGCCAAGGGCCGTCTTGCCACGGGACTTCTACTAATGACCATGTGGTATGACCACGGCGTTCTAATCTATAAGTCGGATAATCTTTATGAAACATATATAAAATATCCGCTGATTGTGGGCCTTCTACTTGATATAAATCTGCTTCTGCATACGGAGTAACTAATTCTACCGGAGCATTATCTAGTAACGCTACATTATCTATTTGAACAGTTTTTCCCAATTCATTAAGAAACTGAACATAAAAATTAGCCGCCGTAGCTGTAAAGGAATAAGTATGATATCCAACTTCTGCAATAAAATCGTCAACTAATTGAGTACCAGACGAAGAAGTTCCAACTCGAAAAAACGCATAATCTCCGGGGGCGCCCAATACTTGAAATTGTAGAACGTGTTCCGTTGCCGCAGAATTGGATACAGTTTGTTGTGCATGGGCATTGGTAGAACCATTCGATATTAAATTTAATCTTTGGTTTGTAGAATCGTGAGAAATAGATGATCCAGATCCAGATGAATCGCTCCATCCCGTAATATTAGAAACAAATGTTCCATTACTAATTGAAGCTGTAATATTAGGAACAGTTATTTGTCCTTGGTCTTTAAAAAATCTCATGTAATTATTGCCCATTTCCAGAATATAATTCTGAGAAGTAGAGAATTGAAATTTTTTAAGACGGGATTTTATCGTTGCTCCTGTTTTTGTTGCCGCTATATATCGAGTACCAGCACGGCGCATAGCACCACCCTCTGACAACGGGACAAGATTTTCCATTGTTTCCAATCCACTCGGGTATTTATTAAAATCAACCCGTGAGGCAAGACGGGGGGATAATTCCCCCGTATTCATGGAAGGGGTAATTGGATGGACTTTTGGCATTATCTAAATCCATTTCTAGAGTTAGCCCAAGTACCTCGAGGCCGGGGTTCTGGAAAAGAACTTAAAGCATCAATAGATTTTGCTCTGGCTAAATCTTTTTCTGCTCGACCGGAAAGTTGATCTTCAAGGACATTAGAATTAGCAACCGTAATTGCTAAATTTCTAGCGAGAGCGGATGATAATGCCATCCGGAAAGAAGCCGGCATTAAATTAGGATCAGTTTCTTTTTTAACGTAAGTTAAATAAACAGAGGTATGATCGGTAGAAAGAACTTTTTGACTACCAACTTGTTCTTCTCGATAATCTATGGTTCCATATCCAGCATCGTTATCATGGACAGAAATAGTATAAGCCCAATCAGATGGGAGAGCGTAAGCATAATCATATCCAAAACTAGGAGTAGTAGAAAGTTGTGCTAATTGAACTCGTTGGGTAGCAAAATTCCACGGGAACTCAAGCATATCATCTCGAATTTGTGCATAAATATCGTTAACCGCATTTGCATTAGGCGTAGCTTGAGTTAAAGAGGTAATTCTAGTTCCGCCCACTAATCGTAAGGCTACATTTGCTATATCAGTTTCACTCGGCATTAAAAACTCCTTTTATGCCAATACGGGTAGCGGTTGATCCCCCCGTGCTACTGCATGGGCTTCTTCTTTATTTTCGATTTCGCATATTGGTTTTCCGTTTACCGATATAATATACGCTTTTTTTCCAAGATTCCATGCGACTGATCCGGTTCCCGAAATAAATTCAGGGGGGGCTTTTTCTTTTGTTTCTTGTTTTATTTCCGGCAAAGGAAATCGAGTTATCTTAGAACTAATCGGATGAAAAACAACGTTATATCCTGTTTTTGTAACTTGAACTTCTAAAACAATTCCTTCAAATAAAGCTAATACCCGTTTATTTTTAATTTCCATCATCCGAATTATGTCCCCCGCCATTAGATTTCCGCCTAATGTATTAAAAAAACCGGGATTAAAACATTCTGTTAATTCGTGGTGTTCACAAATATAATTCCATACTTTTCCAAAATTTCCATCTTCGGGTTTATTTAGCTTATTTGCTTTCGCCTTTAACATAAAGTCTCCTTAATTAGTGAACGTACGGGCTTCCCCCACAAGGAGGAGAAAAAACAGAGAAGCCCGTACCTCACGTTAAACTACTTAGTCTGAATCCGCATAAGAGGCGTTCAGAACATTATCAGATATATCGACAGCGCCAGATGCGACAGCATTAACTATATGCAAGCCCATCCCGGCTATTGTACCGGTGCGGACAGCAGTTGTCCAATCAACGGTAAAAATTAAGTCGCCAACCTGAAAGATCTGGTCGTCATCGTCATTATTAAAATACCCCGCCGCATCTACGGCTGTAGATGCTTCCAAAGTATCATAACGCCAATGATTAAAGCCGTTATACGAACCCATGTTAGTCAGATCAGCCGGTATAAAAGCCATATCTGTCTCCTAATCTAAGGTTCAAAAAACAACTGAGGGGCCGAAACCCCCCAATCAAGTTACGAAGTTGGAATAGCGGCAGTATCATCAAGGTTCCCCTCGATAACTCCACCATCATCAATCATTACAGCATTACCGGACATAGCGTGATTCACAAAGTGAGCCGCCCGATCACCATGCCATGTGATATCTGCGCCAACAGAAGTTTCACCAGACATAGTTCCTGCAAGATTTCCGGGAGATTTACCGGAAGCGTAACCAATAGCTGATTTATTCCATACGAAAATCTTAGATGTAGCTGTTCCTACACCCGGATTTCCAGAATGAACAGTCCACATAACTTGCGCCCACCGTTTCCAATTTCCAACAGCGGCACCGTTATTGTAAACTTGACCATCGGCTCCAACATAGTCAGAGGATGCGAACTCTTGAATAGTAGATGCAATAGCCCACATTTTAGGGGACATAACACCATACATATTTCCCGGTTCGTATGCATCATTACTGATGAGTGCTTCAATCATACCGAGCAAACCATTTCTAGCGGCGGCGGATGAACCTACCGCTACTGAAACAGTAGATTGTGAAGTTGTGTCGAGTTCAGTAAGAATCTGATCGTCACATTTTCGACCAAGCGCTTTAGCACCGCTACGGGCGATAGCCATACGCTCATCAATGTTAATTTTTGCCTCATCCAGTTTATCAACCCAATCACCAGCATAGAAATCAGCTAGTGTCGTGGAGATCGCTGTATGAGTTTGGTTCATCGGAGTAATTGTTCCATGTCTCGCTTTTGTAGTAGCGGTTCCAGTTCCGATTTTCTGGAATGTCGCTACTGAACCCACGACATCAGATTTAAAGCGGACGGATGGTTTCAAAACCGAGCCTTCTCTCTGAAAAACGTCATGGACATCACGCTCATATTGCGTGATAAACGAATTAGTTATTGAGGTAGCCATTATAAGCCTCCAAAATTAATAAAATAATAATAATACTAACTATTACATTTCCTATGGAAGCCGTTTTGAAATTAGAATCCGGGAAGTCTTTTCAGAGGCCGTATCTTTTTTCTAACGGGGCATCGGTTATGTTGTACTACAAAACGGTGGGGCCAATTAAGGGAAGCCACCTATAAAAAATATACAAATACTTGTATATTTTGTCAATTCTTTATCTTCTGCGCCTTTTTTTTCTTTTTCTATATTGCGCTCTCACTTTCGCTTCTTCTGCTTTTGACATATGCGTATGGTGATGCGGAACTGTACTATATTTCTCTTTTCTACCCTCAGAATTTCTCTGTCTAACATCATCTGTTTTTGATGATTTTTTTCGGGAATAATTTTGTGCCGCTATTTCCCCGGCCGCTGTGGCTGGAAAAGCTGGAACCCTAGTTCGTTTTCTATTTTTTTTAGACGTAGCGGCATTAATAGCCGCTCTGTCAGATCGAAAACCGGCAGTATTAACAACAATAATTTTCCCGTCTTGTTCAAATGTAGCGCTCTTTTCGTGACTCATTACGATGTCCTTGTATCAGTTCCTACAATTGGCCCTCCACCATGCAACTTATCGAGGATCGTTCTTTCTTTTTCATCCCATTTTCGGGCTTCCGCATGATTACCTTTAGCGTAAGCGTCCATACGTTTTTCCCGATAAGAGTTAGCCTGTTCCATTAATGTTTCTTTTTCACCTTCAGTAGCGACACTTCCTAAAGCACCTTCACCCATTTCCCTACCTAGTCTAGCAAACATCTTAACCATTAACGGGTGATCCAGTATATACTTTCCGTCTGTTGTTTCCAAATGCCGTGCATCTTCAAAATCTTCGCCTAGTAATGTTTCACTGGCTCGGGAAGCAAAAATGATATTTTTATCGTAATCATCTTCCCATTCTTTGCGTAATGTCGATTCAGCAAAATTAGCGTATGCTTCATCATTTTCTGCTTTTTGCTGGAAAATTTTTCCTACTTCATTCCTGAATTCCTCAACAAGAATATCAGCCGTTTCTTTTGGAATATTATTATCCAAAAAGATATTTGACCAATGATCTTCGGCATCCATCATTTCTTCGGTTCGTTCAATCCCTTCCGGTAAAGGAAACTCGTATCCGTCTACATCTTCTGGAACTCCTAACGCTTCTTTATATGCTGTTACTTCTTCATCCGTAGCATCGTTTCCCGGAACTAAAACCGCTTTCGATAACTTTTTTCTTGATTCTAAATTAGCTTGTACTAAATCATCTACGCTATTAAAACGTTCAGCGTGTTTGTGAAGGCTATCATCTTGAATCAAATCCCTCCACGATTCAAATTCAATAGTTTCAGTATCACCCGATTCAGTAGTTTCTGATGCTTCTGTATCCTTAGTAGCTTCTGTTTCTACCGCTTCTTCTTCACTTGTTTCTTCAACTGCTTGTTCTTCTGCCATAATTTAGCGCCTCGATTTTTGTGTCGGGGGTGGTGTAACTGGCGGTTCTATCATAACCATTTTATGAATCATTAAAGCCAGTTTGCGTTCCCCTGTTGCTATTAAGGTTGCCGTCTGGTCAACCCCGTACTTATTAAACTTAGTTGTATCATGTGCCATATATCCCATACCTAGTATTTCATTGAACACCCGTCTCCCTAAGTCCGAACCGAGAAATAGTTCACGGAAATCTTGGTACCTTTCAATATCGTTCTGATACTGAGTAATCTTTTTAAACTGGTCGAAAAGTTCTTCCGGATCAGTCGCCTTGTTTACCTTTTTTCTTGGCATTAAACTCCTCTTGATCTTTTCCGTTTCTGTAATACTGATTTTCCTCTATACATTAAGTTTCTTTTTTTCATTGGGTTCTTCGGTGATTTTTTTGGGGCTTTTGGTTTTTTTGGTTTTGATTTTGGAGGCTGATATGGTTTTGTTTCACCTAAACGTTTTTCTAATAATTCTTTTTCTTTTTTACTCATTCTAGGACTTAGTTTAAAATTATCCGTCAATTTATTCATCTTCTCTCTAAGGTGTCTCCTACTTTTTGGGGTTTCTAGAATCCCTGGTTTTTTTATCTTCGGCATTTTTATTTCCTCTTTTTCGGATAAATGTTCATCTCAATCACTTCAAGACCTTTAATAGTTTTTCTTTTTTTCTTTTTAGGCGGGGGATATTTAATCCCCTTTTTTTTCTTTTTAGGCGGAGGATACTTAATTACCTTTTTCTTTTTAGTTTTCTTTCTCTGTTTTTCTTCCTGCTCGTATTCTTTTAACATCTTTTTTTCCCGCATAAGACGTTTCATTTTTAAATCCAGAGGGCTATCAGGGAGAATAGAAGGCATCTTTTTTAATACAGAAGCGCCTTTTCTCATTAATTCTTCAAACGTCATAATAATACTCCTATTTAATTAAGCGGGAATAGCCGGCGGTGTGGCTTCTTCCTTATCTGGATCTTTAATTAGTCCTGCTTTCTTCATAGCACCGGCGCCTTTATCAGCGATATTTGCTCCTTTTTCCATCATCATCATTTGCTGTTGTTGCGCCATCATCTGTTGTTCTTTTTGTAGTTTAGCTTGTACTTCTTCCCGTGTATTAACTATATCATGTGGTAGTGCCATAGCATCAGCTTTAAATCTAGCTAAAGCATCTACGTTAACCATATGCCGTGCTTCCGGAGCCACTTGAGCCATCTGCATAATTTCCATAGCCCATTGTGTAGCGGCGGCCGCTTCTACCTGTTTCTTAATCTTGTTAACGGGTAAATCAAATTCAAATTTTATATTCTGTCCTTCTAATTCTGGTGGTACTTCCAAGAAAGCGTCATTTCTTAATAATATTTTAAAAGACCGTTCAGCAATAGGTTGATTATAATCTGTTTCAAATCGTCCAAATACAGGCCCAACTTCCCTAATAAATTCATCTTTCCTTTGTATAACTTCGGTAGCCGTCATTTGTGGGCCACTTTGCGGAAGATTTAATATATTTTTAAAGAAAGCGGCGGCTACCTGATTCCGAATATCCGTTTGCATATCACGGGTAACAGGTAAATTCGCTCCTGAAATCAGCGGGAAGAAAGGATTACCCCCTACCTGTGATGCGGTCTCTACGTCATAATAACTCATGCCTCCGGGAAATGTATTGACTTCTGAAAACGCCCCGTCATTTGGAGCCATCAATGGTGGATCAGCTACCCGTTGACCAGCAACTAGGATCGTTTCTCCCATAGATTGTAATGTATTAGAATCAGGTAGGGCTATCATTCCCGGTGATCTACCATATTCTTCTCCGGATGATGTATCCCATCTCGGAACTACAAAAGGAAATTCGTGGAATCCTTTTTCCCTGACTATATGTTTGGCTTGTACTTCCATCCACAGTTCTTCGTACGGAAGATTTTTAGAAAAAACAGCGTTTATTTTTCCGTTTTTTCGTTTATGAATAGAGTAAAGCAGTTCTATTTTTTCATCCTGCTTTTTATTCTTTAGTTTTTCTTTTGATTCCCTAGAAAGGTTTTCCAACCCAAACATGAGTTCAGCTTGCCACAAATACATTTGTTTTGTTCTGTATAACCCAACAGGAATCCCTTCGTCATTAAATAACGGATACCCGTCTTTTAAATGCACAGATTGATATAACAAATGATCTTGTTCGTCCCCGAGTCCTATATAGAGTATTCCAGTACCCAATACAACAAGATCGAGGTCAACCTCGCCAGTTGCCTGTCGAAATCTTGCCCTCGGGTCTCGAATAATCGTATTGAGTTTTTCTGTAGAATCCCCCAACCATTCTTGAACTGCCCCCGATTCCATTAACTGATCGTTTTCAGTTCTGATAATAGTGAGATTCTGACCTTCCGGACGGATCATGGCGCCAACCGTATTAGCTAAACTTCTTGCCCCCTGCATTGGAGTACCATCATATATATCATCTACCCTTTGATCGCCGTCATACGTTGTTTCCATAAATCCTTGGCGTCTAGGCAATAATACTCTGCTTAAATCATCCCAATGCTGTTCAAACTGGGAACGTCTATCTTTAGCGGCTTTTTGGCGCTTTATATGATGAAGAACTCTTTTTTCATCGGGATTTTCACCTGTCATAATTTTATCCTAATTTATCGTCAGAACCAGCAGCGGATCTAGAACCAGAATTACCTAATCCTTGTCTATTTCGTCCTGATAATGTTGATTTTCGACCAGAACGCATTCTTCTATTCATTTCCGCTTTTTGCTTATCTATCCTCTTTCCCTCTAATTCCCGAATTTTTTTTAAATCGGGAGCAGGGGGTGGAGGTGGCGGTGGAGGTGGGGAAGGAGGAGATCCTCCTCCGGGAAAAATAGACATAATATTATCCTAATGTTGAGTTATCATCATCAGCAGTTGGGCGAAATATACTACTTCCGCTCCCAAGTTGCTGTCCTTGACTTGTTAATATATTTTGGCGTCTGCCTTTTCGTTTTGCTTCACTCGCTTCTAATTTTCGTTTTGCCGCCGCAATCGCTGGATCAGTCCGCTCTACCGGCGGAGGAGGAGGCGGAGGAGGCGGGGGAGGAGCCGGCATACTGCCTCCAAATCCGGGAAAAATGCTCATTGTTTTAATAACCTCTTATAAAGTTGATAAGGAGTAATAACCCAACTATTTAATCCTAAAATTGATTTTGTTAACCCTACACAATTAGCCACAAAAATGTTACCACGGAAAAGATTAAATTTAAACTGTTTATTTATCTCCTGTTCCCGTTCTACTGTAACATATCCCTGTTCTTGATAATACTTTACGATGTCATAATCTTTATGGGACATGACATGAACAATGGGAACTCCTACTGAGTAATCTATTTCCACCCAGTACTCTCCTGTCTGTACTGCGATAACAACGTGTTTAAATCCTTTTTTTAACATCCATTTTAAAGGGTGGTCTCCGTAATCACGGAAACTTATAACTGTTTTCATAGTTTATCCTAAAATATCCTCGGTAATTTGTTTTGGTCTTAGTAAAGCGGCGGCCCTCACTTTGCTTTTTGCTTTTGGTCTTTTTATTATCCCAGAGCCAGTTCTTCTCCGTGGAGTAATAGCCTCTATTTTTTTTGTTTCTTTAGAAAGTGGAGGTTGTGCTTTAGATTCTGTTTGTTTCTGGTTATTTATCCGCCAGCCGTCCGGAGTTCCGTATAAGGCGTCTAATTCCGGTTTATATATATCACCCCCTCCGTAATGTTCTCTCGCCCTATAATTTAATTGGTGAACTAGATTATAAGTCTCTTTACGCCCAAAAGTAGATAACAGCCGAGCATAATTTTCGGGTTTTTTCCACAGTAGGATATTTAAAGGCCAAGCTAGACTCATTTTGTTTTTCTTCCTTTTCGTTTTTGTTCAATTTCTATACTTTTTTGCGTCATCCCTTAATTTTTTTCTATAAGCTACTTGTTTAGATGACAGTTTTCCTTTTAACTTTCCAGACGCAACACCTTTTTTTATACCTTTATTTTTTTTCTTTATTGCTCGGTATTCTTTCTCTGACGTTTTCATAATCTTTTTCATGCCCTCGTAATCTTCTTTGGGCATCAACCGCTTTCTTATACTCATGTCAAATTTTTCGACTTTACGAAGAATTTTTTTCCCTATCTTTTTTGCTTTTTCTTTATATTTTTTTATCTTTTCTTTGTTTTCCGCCTTTTTTCCAATCTTCTTCATTTGCTGTTGAATTTTCTTATCCTGCGAAAATTTTTTCATTAGCTTCTTTTTAGCAAATTTTTTCGCCATTAACATGGCTCCAACTCTTGTAATCATCGGAATAAGCGGCCCCATTGTTCTAACGTCTCCATTTATGCGGTTTATATTTATGATTCTGTTCTACAGGTCGTACAGGTTTTTTGGTAAAAATAACTCTAGCCTGTTCCTGTTCCCTTTTTAAAATATACTCTTTTAAAGAACTTTTTGTCCATCCATTTCTTTTTTCTTCAAGAGTCGGTTCGTATTGATCTTCCAGCACTATTTTCTCCAAACGCTATGAGGGTTATATCGTGAATTTGATTTCGGTGGAGCCGAGAAATGCCGTCCACTACGCTTCTTCCCTTCCAGTAAAGCATAAACACAAGAGTCTCCCTTGCCGGGGGATCGTCCTAATCTCTTTTTTAAATCCCCAAACCCGTCACGACACTCCGTTGATTTCCCTTCAACCTGTATCCCCCCGTTAGTTAATTTCCATTTTGGGGCGCAAAGGTCGGCTTTTAATTCTCTATCCGCAGGGAGAGAAATTTTTTCATCGCTATCCGGATCAAGGGCTTCTCTCATTCTCCACCAGTTCTCGCTTCTCTTATTATAAAAACCGAGGGAGCCGGACATATCTCGACCATAACTTGCATTTCTCCCATCTACAGCATGAACATTTAACCCGTTTGTTTTAAGATGGTCATATATGGATGCACCGGCTCCCCCTATAATGTCAAGCATGATGGGCGCTCCATGCTTAACGTAAGACGTACAGATAGCCGCACCGGTTGGCCCGTCCGGAGTAGTTTGCCCTTTTTTGATTATCTGTTCGCCGAACCAGTTTCCGTATCGGGGTGTTAAAACAAAATCATCTTTTCCGCCCCGTGCTGGATCAACTCCTAAAGCGTCCATTCTAGCTTTTTCAGGTTTATCAGGTGTCCACCTGTCCATAGCTTTCTCTACCCATTCGGTAGGTATAACTTGCCACGGGTCATCCTGCATCCCCGCATTAAAATCACCCATCAACATCTGTGATCTTAACGGTTCGGGTAATGCCTGAAGCGCCGCCTTATATCCTGAACTAACTAGAAACGGATTATCGTCTACGGAAGAAGGTATAAACGTTCTTGACCGTGGCTGTACCCAATCCCCATCCTGCCATATAGGATCAGACGATTCGACTTCAACATCTTCCCCTTCTTCGTTGCTTATAAACCACCTGAGTTCGCCCGGTTGTGCCGGATTAGGATGTTCCTTATCCAGCCACGGCGCCCAGTAACTAACAACCCATTGTCCTTCAGCACTGGTCGGCGGGTTTGTGGCGCAAATTATTCTACAGCGTTGTGCTGGATCTGCTGATCTATTCCATGTGGTGACATAACGAAACTGCGATTCCAAGAACTGCGTTAATTCATCGAAACAAATGAGGTCACGGGGATCACCTTGGTAAGCCACTTCGTCTCCCGCATACTGCATTCCCCCGAGACGAATACTCCTGTTTTTCCCCAAATCAAAACGATGTAATTGCCCATTAAACCCGTTCCTTGTTTTCCTAATACGGATAATTTCTTCTTCGATTGGCCCAAGTTGTTTCACCTCCCTACGATAAATAACAGAACGTTTATGCGCTGTTAAAGCCAGCCCGATTAACAATGCGCTTTTTCCTCCACCAGCGGCTCCTCCAAAAAGTAGAATATCCGCCTTGGAGTCGTACGCTTGTTGTTGCGGCGTAGGAGTATCCGGATTTTCTATATCAATTAACGGACGCCAAGGAGTATCCAATATGTCTTGTCGAAGCAGTTGATCCACCTCGGCTTTCTGCATTGGAGGTAAATCTTCATACTGCTTCAGTAACGCAGTAATATCAGTCATAAGAATTTATTTATCTTTTTTTCTTTTTCTTTTTCTTTTTTTAGAGTAGTAACGCTTATCTTTCCCTTTATAAATATCGTAACCGGCTTTATCCTCCCCGATAACAGTTTTATAATAGGTTTCGTGTTTTCTCCCTTTAAGGATGCGACCGGATGATGGATCTCGAGATTGCCAATGGCCGGTTTCATCGGGTTTAATCCCGGCGGCTCGAGCCGATTCATAGTCATATCCCCACCCTTCCGGGTCGAAAGGAAAACGGCGCTTTCTTTTTCTTCTCTGTATCAATTCCGTCTCCTTTTAGCATCTTCCGTAAGTTTTCGAGTACGCTTCTGTTTTTCTGCTTTAGCTTTTTCCGTAGCTTCGTAGATGCGCTTTCGCTTCATTAGCCTTTCGTTTTTAATTTTTTGCCCCTGTCGAGTACCCTCTGTCTTTTTAGGGGTGTCTTTATAACGTCCGCTTTTAGGTCGTCTTACCTCTCTCCGTTCGGGTTCACCTCGTTGCCTTCTTTGCTTAGCAACTTGTTTATTCTCTTTTCTACCCTGACGGGCTGTTTCACGGTCTCTTTTATTGGTTTCCATCCTTCGCTGAATCTTTTTACCTAACCCCTTCCCGTGTCCCCACACACGACTCCCCTTATCCCCTATCGTCTGGGGGAAATCTTTACGAAACTGCGCAATTGCTTTATCCACTACCGGATTAATTTTACTCTCCGCCCACTTCCGACTCCGCACAAGTGCTTCCTTCTTAGCGGTCGATCTAGCAACAGCTTCTTGTCTCGTTATTGTGGGGCTTGGGCGTGTATAATCCTCTAAGGATTTTTCAATTGTTTTCCTTCTAGCTTTTTTTATTGTCTTTAACTCTTTTAATCTTTTCTTTACATCTCGTTTTGATAGTTTAGAAACAGGAGTTTCTAAATTTTTTTGGTACCGTATAGCTTCCTTTTTTTCTTCTTTCCTTGTTCTTTTCTTTAGGCGTGATAACTGCTTCAACTTTCTTTTCTTCGTTGCACCTCGTTTAGCAATTTTCTTAGCAATTTTCTTAGCAATTTTCTTTAGTACCCATTTCCCCCCGATTCTGAGTAACGTCATTCCCGCTGGTATTAAAAATGGCGCTGGCATTAGGTTTGTCTCCGGAATTTAAGTGTTCTTTTTTCGATCCATGCGATACCAATCGCTAAACTCCATCACGCCTTCTCTGACAATGCGTTTGGGTTTGCGGGTTGGCCTCTTTCTTTTTTGTGTTGGTTTCTTGGTTTTTTTTGGGTAGGGCAGATGAACTTTTTTTCCGTCAACATACTTAATAGGCATTAACTTGCTCCTTTTTCTTGGTAATCAGGTTGGCGCACTTCCATGTAACAGCCGGCCATTGCTTCTGTTTCTTCTTGGTTGAATTGTATCGCTTCTTTCAGGCAATCGTCAAGTGATCCGTTAAATCGAACACGTTGCCCTGATAAATCAGTAAGAGACAAAATCCACATAATGACTAGGAGTTTCATTTAGTTTCTTCGCCTTCTTTTTTTCGATTCAGCCAATTTTCGTTTTGCCCTGTCTTTTTTAATTCGCTCTTTAAACTTTTCTTTTACCAGCTTTTTATTTTTTCTGATAACTTTTCTAAAGACCGCTTCAGATTCTATTTTATCAAGAGGCTTGGATGGGGATCTAAATTCTTGTTTAATGACCCACTTTGGCTCTAACGTTCCTACTTTGCTTTTAACAACTGCCTTAAAGAAGCGATTATTCCTGAAATTATCTTCCTTACCATACTTCTGTTTTTGTAACCTTTTATAAGCATTAACGATTTTTCTATCCGATTTATCCTGTTGGGCGAGATTAGTTCTAAAAAGAAAAATTTCTTTTCTTAAACCGCCTTTTTGTCTACCTGATATTGCTTTGCCAACCCCACCCATGTGGAGTGTTTTACCCCGCCGTTGTTCCATCTCTCTCTTATTTAATTTTCTTAAAAGCCGTGACATCTGCGCCTTAGTTCGAGTGGCTTTCTTTTTAGTTTTCATAGACCCTTCTGGTTTAGCGGTTTTTCTCTGTTTCTTTCTGCGGTCTTTTTTAACAACCGAAGCCCCCTTCCGGAGACCACCGCCACCACCGGAGTAATCAAACCTATTAGGATTCAGAGCAAAATCCCCTCCACCGGGGCCGACTTTTCTTTTTTGAGTCATTTATTCCTTACCCTTCTTTTTTTCGATTCAGCCAATTTTCGTGTTACCCTGTCTTTTTTAATTTGCTCTTTAAACTTTTCTTTTACCAGCTTTTTATTTTTTTTGATAACTTTTTTAACGGTCTTAGCGGACGAAAGACTCATCTTATATGGGTAGTTAAATTCTTTTTTAACGACCCACTTGGCTCTATCTTTGCTTTTGGCAATTGCCTTCTTTTTAACTGGCTTCCCTTCCTTACTATACTTATGTTTTTGTAACCTTTTATAAGCATTAACGATTATTCTATCCGATTTATCCTGTTTGGTGAGATTAGTTTTAAACTTAGAAATTTCGTTCGTTAAACCGCCTTTTTGTGTACCTGTTATTGCCATTTTACCCGTCTCCAATACCTGTCCGCCGCCCGATTCCGCTATGTGGCGGCGTCGTGCCTTCCAGTTTTCTAATTCCTTCTTTTTTAATTTTTTTAAAAGCCGTGACATCTGCGCCTTAGTTCGAGTGGCTTTCTTTTTAGTTTTCATGGAACTTTCGGGCTTCGC
>Ga0208299_1000281_pt1 | contig 49031 bp, 74 predicted proteins | sample 15_taG_FD_184089 | JGI IMG/M metagenome (GOLD analysis project Ga0208299, IMG submission 184089) | Marine viral communities from the Subarctic Pacific Ocean - 15_ETSP_OMZ_AT15312 metaG (SPAdes) (version 2) | ecosystem: Environmental > Aquatic > Marine > Oceanic | place: Pacific Ocean | collected... | reverse complement strand
AAAGTTATATGGACTTTGTAAAGTATGTTTGGCCTCAGTTTATTGAGGGCAGGCATCACAAGATTTACGCTCAGAAGTTACAGGACGTTGCGGACGGCAAAATCAAGCGTTTGATTGTTAACATGCCGCCTAGACATACGAAGTCTGAGTTTGCGAGTTATCTGTTTCCCACTTGGTTGATGGGTAGAAGGCCCGACTTAAAGATTATTCAGGCGACTCACACGGCTGAGTTGGCTGTTGGCTTTGGTCGTAAGATTAAAAACTTAATTGAGAGTGAGGAGTTCAAGGATGTTTTCCCGAATGTCAGTCTTGCTTCGGATGCCAAAGCGAGTGGTAGATGGAGTACGAACGGTGGCGGCGAGTATTATGCGGTTGGTGTCGGTGGCGCTCTCGCGGGGCGCGGCGCTGACCTTGCGATTATCGACGATCCTGTCTCCGAACAAGACGCGCTGAGTGTTACGGCGTTAGATAATATCTACGAGTGGTACACTTCTGGTCCACGGCAGCGTTTGCAGCCCGGTGGGTCTATCATCATTGTGATGACGCGGTGGTCTATTCGTGACCTGACGGCGAAGGTTTTGGCGAAGCAGAGTGAAAAGGGCGCAGATAAGTGGGAAGTTGTTGAGTTTCCTGCGATTATGCCGTCTGGTGATCCTCTTTGGCCTGAGTATTGGGCGCTTGACGAGCTTGAGGGTGTTAAGGCTTCTATCCCTGTAGCCAAGTGGAATGCGCAGTATATGCAGAACCCCACTGCTGAAGAGGGCGCTATTATTAAGCGTGAGTGGTGGAACGTGTGGGAAAAGGATGATCCACCTGCATGCAGCTATATTATCCAAAGTTATGATACGGCATTTAGTAAGTCTGACAGGGCTGACTTTAGTGCTATTACGACTTGGGGTATTTTTCACAATGATGAAACGAGAGAGGATCACATTGTGCTGCTTGACGCGGTTCGTGGTCGTTGGGAGTTTCCAGAGTTAAAGCAGCAGGCGAATGAATTATACGACTTATACGAGCCTGACATGGTTCTTGTGGAGCAAAAGGCTAGTGGTATGCCTCTCACGCAAGAATTAAGGCGCATGGGCATACCTGTAACGCCTTTTACGCCCAGTAGGGGTGCGGATAAGTTTACACGCATGCACGCGTGCGCTCCTGTCTTTGAGAGTGGCATGGTGTGGGCACCAGATGCTAATTTTGCTGATGAAGTTATGGAAGAATGTGCTGCATTTCCGAATGGTGAACATGATGACTTGGCGGATTCGATGACTCAGGCTATACTACGTTTTAGACAAGGTGGTTTTATCACCACTCCGAGCGACTATGACGATGAAGATGAACTTGCGTATGCACGCAGAAAAAGGGAATATTACTGATGGCTGAAAAACGTAAACCCATTAATTTGAAGAAAACTCGTGGCGGTGCATATCAATACGGAGGCGAAAACGCACGAAAATTTGAGGACCTGTTGTTTGAAAAATATTTAAATAACTCTATTAGTGATCCTAATATTAGGGAAAAAATGAATCGTTTAGGTGCAACGCATTATGCCAGCACAGGTCACGACGATGCAGGTAGGCTTGAAAAACTAATGATGGGGTTTGCACAAGAAAAGGCAAATGAGAGAAGAAAGAAGTCCAAAGCAAAGATGCCTAAAAAACGGCCTACTCCATTTAAGAGCGGTGGCGTTGTTAAGGGCGGAAAGAAACCAAAAATGGGCTGCGTCATGAAGGGGCGTGGCGGAAAATATAAAGGACAAAGCTAATGCCTAATACACCAAAGAAATATAAAGGATTTTCAAAGCTGCCTGAAGAAGTGCAGCAGAAAATGGACCCCAAAGCTGCCATGAAGTACATGGAAGGTGGTGCGGTTAAGAAATACATGGGCGGCGGCAAAGTTCGCGGTTATGGACATGCAAGTTTGCTGGAGTAAAGTAAATGGCTAAAATCGTTATCAACATTGACATGGATGAGTTGAAGTCAGGCATTAACCAAGTTGTTGATGACGATATGTACGAGATAGAGGAAGAGGAATTTGTTTGTCCTCTTCCGACTCAGGACTCTAAGTTAAATTCTGAAAATCGTGAATATGTTATTAAAGAGCATTCTTATGGCCCATCAGAGGGCGGTAAAGAAATGTGCGGAACTTGCAGTTATTACAGCATTAAGTCTAAAATGCTTGATTGCTTGAGCAGTGGTCTTGAAATGGATGTCGAAGGCGTGGGATATTGCGTAAAGTTTGAATTTGCTTGCAAAGCTGAAAATGTTTGTGATGCTTGGGAAAAGGGTGGCCCCATAACTGACTTTGACGACATTGATACGCTTGAGCCGATTGAGGGTAACGAAAAGGATATTTTCTAATGGCAGTCGAACGTGGATTAGGTGCAGGTGGATTGCCTGAAGACCCAATGATTGCGGAAGCTGAATCTCTTCAAAACGTAATTGATTTGCCTGCGCAGCCGGGAGTTACTGAATTTGATGATGGCAGTGCGGTTATAGGGGAGTATGAAGAAGATCAGCCACCTATCCAGCCTGTTCCTTTTGATGGGAACCTAGCAGAAGTTGTTGATGAAGCCGAGCTTGGTCGCATTTCATCTGACTTGGTAAATTCCATTGAAGATGACTTAGCTTCTCGTGAAGACTGGGAAGATACTTACAAGCGTGGTTTAGAGTTCTTAGGAATGAAGACAGAAGAGCGTTCAGAGCCTTTCGAGGGTTCTTCTGGCGTTATTCACCCATTGCTTGCTGAAAGTGTGACTCAATTTCAAGCGCAGGCTTATCGTGAGTTATTGCCAGCCACTGGGCCTGTTCGCACAGCGGTTGTTGGCGCTCAAAATGAAATTCTTGTTAAGCAATCTGAGCGTGTCAAAGACTACATGAATTACATGATTACCTATGAAATGGAAGAGTATGATCCTGAGTTGGATCAGATGCTTTTTTATCTTCCTGTCATTGGTTCTACGTTTAAGAAGGTTTATTTCGATCCTTTGAAGGGTCGCGCTGTTAGCAAGTTTATTCACGCTGAAGACATGGTTGTACCTTATGGCGCTACTGATTTGTTATCTTCTCCGCGTATTACACATCGCATAACAATGGATTCTAATGAAGTCAGAAAGCTACAGTTAACTGGATTTTATCGTGACATTGACTTGCCAGATGAGTCTGAAAGTGACACTGCGGCTATGAGTGAAGTTGAAGAGTCAATTGATGATATTCAAGGCGTTCATCCTAGTGGACCGTCTGAAGAATTGACTTTATATGAGATTCACACAAGCCTTGATATTGAAGGCTTTGAGGATATTGGCCCTGATGGAACCCCTACAGGACTGAAACTTCCTTACATTATTACGGTAGTTGCTGATAGCGGAGATGTTTTATCCATTCGCCGCAACTATCAAGAAATGGACCCGATGAGGCGTGCGAAGCAATACTTCGTGCATTATAAATTCTTGCCGGGTCTTGGATTCTATGGCTTGGGCTTAACGCACATGATTGGCGGTTTAGCACAAGCATCTACATCTATTTTGCGTCAATTGATTGATGCAGGCACGCTCTCCAATCTTCCAGCAGGCTTTAAAGCCCGTGGCGCTCGTATCCGCGATGAAGATAATCCCCTTCAGCCGGGTGAGTTCCGCGATATTGATGTGGTTGGAGGCACCCTGCAAGGCTCATTGATGCCGCTCCCCTTCAAAGAGCCTTCAGGGACGCTTTATAACCTTCTAGGGACGCTTGTAGACGCAGGACGCAGGTTCGCTTCTATGGCTGACATGAAGGTTGGTGAGATGAGCGGTGAAACGCCTGTCGGAACCACTATGGCAATCATGGAGCGTGGCACGAAAGTTATGTCCGCGATTCATAAGCGCTTGCATTATTCTCAGAAAATTGAGTTTAAGCTTCTTTCTAGAATATTTGCCGAAACCATTCAGGCATATCCATATGCTGCTGACATGCAGATGGGTCCAGAAGTGTTTGTTCAGGATTTCGATCAGCGTGTAGATGTTTTGCCTGTATCTGATCCAAACATCTTTTCGATGTCACAAAGGATTGCATTGGCGCAAACTGAATTGCAGTTAGTGCAATCTAACCCACAGATTCACGGTGGCCCACAGGGTTTGTACCAAGCATATCGTAAAATGTATGAGGCTTTAGGCGTTAATAACATTGACGCTATACTCCCCCCGCCTCCACAGCCACAACCTGTAAATCCATCCAAGGAGAACCAGAACGCTCTTATGGGCGCTCCGTTGCAAGCGTTCCCTGACCAAGACCATGAAGCACACATTGAAGCTCATATGGCTGTTATGTCTACTCCTGCGATGCAATTAAACCCACAAGCGCTTGTGGTCCTGCAAGGGCATATACAAGAGCACATTGGATTGTTGGCGGAGGCTCAAGCACAGCAGGAAATAATGTCAGAAATCCCACCAGAACAAATGCAGATGATGCAGCAGCAGGCTCAGATGATGCCTCCACAGCAAGGTCCGCAAGGCCCAATGCCGCAAGACCCAATGCAGATGATTATGATGCAGTTAAAGCCTCAGATCGACGCAAGGGCCGCACAAATAGCAGCGGACATGACAGAACAACTTGTGCAGGCTGTATCTCCGCAGGAAGAGGGTCAAGACCCTCTCGTTGAGATAAGGCAGCAAGAATTGCAGCTAAAAGCAGCAGACTTGCAGCGTAAGCAAGGTGAATTTGATGCGCGTCAGGAAATGGACCGTGAAAAGGAGCGCAATGATGTGCTTATAGCGCAGCAACGCATAGATGCCCAAGAAAAAGCTATAGATGAGCGTTCTCGCGTTGCTGAAGAGCGCATTCAAACGCAGCGTGATATTGCTGCTGTGAATGCAAAAATGAAAGGACAGTAAGATGGTTTCATCTGTTAGAGAAAAGATTATAGAGCAAATTCGTTCTGCCAAGCGCATAGCGAAAGATGCTCAAGAAGCTGTAAAAAATGCTCAAGAAGCTGTTGAAAAGGGATTTGATGCAGCAGTTGAAAAAGTCAGGGCGCGAACGGAAGAAGGACATTTTGTAAAAGATGACCCAAGTACCCCAGAAAATGAAGCGTGGGTTGAAAAGCCAAAACCAAAGCCAAAGAAAAAGCCAGCCGCCAAGAAAAAAACAACCGCAAAGAAAAAAGCGGCTAAAAAAGTTTAGCAAAATCGCTAGACCCCAGAAGTTCCAAGGTATCTTCTGACTTTTTGGTAATATCTCTTGTGTTTCCCGCATAATTGCATACTATATGCGGTATGGACGCAATACATCTTGCAGAATATTTATACAAAAGCATTCGTGAGCGCGATGTTCGTCTAAAAGACAAGCTTGCGGATGGTTCGATACAAACTTTTGATGAGTATCGGTATATTGTAGGTGAAATACGCGGCATGGCCTACGTCGAAGAAGAATTAAGAGCCGCGATGAAAGGTATAGAGTACGCAGATGACTAAAAAGTTATTTGTACCAGAGCACGTTGCTGTAGCAGCGGACAAGGTTGCAAAGGGCGCAAAGGCAATGCCAAAGCCCATTGAGAACGCGTTTGGTAAAGGCGCGGAAAATAAAAACGAAGATGATCCATCCCAGATGGAAGCTTCATCACTGGAAAGACTACCACAGCCTACGGGCTATCGTGTTCTTATCATCCCTTATTACCCTAGTGAAAAGACAAAAGGCGGCATTATCGTTCCTGATCAGGTTCGTGAGCGTGAATCTTTTGCTACGGTAGCAGCTTATGTCGTGAAATTAGGCCCTGATGCCTATATGGACACCCAGAAGTTCCCAAATGGTCCTTGGTGTAATGAAAAGGACTGGGTTCTTATAGGAAGATATAGCGGAAATAGGTTCAAAGTAGAAGGTCTTGAGGTTCGTATCATAAATGACGATAACATTATCGCTACGATCCTTGACCCAAAAGACATTTCATATGTATAAGGTAACGGAGAGCAAGGAAAATGGCTATGTCTGAAGAAATTCGTGAAAGCGAAGAGCTTGAAAGCAATACCTCAGTTGAGCTTGATGATGATCAAGACGATCAAGCTATTGAAGTATCTTCTGATGATGAAGAAGAAGAAACCCGAACAAATGTTCAGGAAAAAAACTCAGGAGATGATGAGTTAGATAGTTACAGTGATTCTGTAAAGCGTCGAATCAATCAATTAACAGCAAAGCGTAAGCAAGCAGCAGAGGAAGCTCAAGCTGCCGTTCAGTATGCTCAACAAATGCAGGCTGAAAACGAGCAAATGAAAGGTCGTTTGCAGCAGCTTAATGGGGCATACAACAATGAAGCTGAAAGCCGATTAAATGCTCAAGAGCAGCAAGCCATTCGTGCTCTGCAAGAAGCTAATGAAGCTGGAGACTATGAAAAGGCTGCGAAAGCCCAACAAGCTTTAGCTAAAATTGCAGTTGCTAAAGACAAGGTTAGCACACAAAAAGCTAGAATAGCTCGTGATAATAATGCTCAACAGCAAGACCAGCAAGCTCAACAGCCGCAACAACAGCAATATGCCCCACCTCCACAACAGGAAGCGCCTCAACGTGACCCTAAGTTGGAAAAGTGGATGGACAAAAATCAGTGGTTTGGATCAGATCGCATTATGACTCGTGCGGCTCAAGCCATTCATGAACAGTTAGTTTTAGAGGAAGACTTTGATCCTACGACTGAAGATTATTACAAAGAAATCGACTCTCGTATGCGAAAAGAAATGCCTCACAAGTTTTCGGAGAAACGGTCTAACGCCCAAACTGTTGCTCCTGCGTCTGGAAATGGACGGTCTGTAAAATCAGGGCGGAAAAAGTCGGTGGAACTAACACCCGGTCAAGTGGCTTTTGCCAAAAAAATGCGTATTCCGTTAGATCGTTACGCAAAAGAAGTAGCTCGTTTAGAGCAAAACAGGAGAGATTGATATGGCTAATCGGACACCACGCGAGTCAACTACGCGGGAGCGCACAGAGCGTTCAATGGAATGGCGACCCGGTTCTGCCTTGGAAGCTCCTGAAGCACCCCTCGGTTATAAGCACCGTTGGATTCGTGAATCCGTAATGGAATTTGACGATAAAACTAACGTTCACAAGAAACGGCAAGAAGGCTGGGACCTCGTTCGCGCTGAAGAGTATCCTGAATATGTAGGGCCTGTAGTAGATGAGGGACGAAACGCTGGCATCATTGGTGTTGGTGGTCTTGTTCTCGCTCGTATCCCTGTCGAAATGGCTAATCAGCGGAATAAACACTATCAAGGTGTTTCTCAAAATCAACTGGATGCAGTGGATCGTGACTGGATGCGTGAAAACAATTCAGCCATGCCTAAGCTTGCTCCGCAACGTAAATCTTCCGTATCCTTTGGAATGAAAGGACGCGGAGCCTCTGAAGGAGAGTAAAGATGTCTAATCAAGACGCTGCTTTCGGCCTTCGCCCAATCAAGACGAGCACAAGCTCACAAAGACAGAATCGTTATCGTATTGCCTCTGGCTATGGTACGAGTATTTTCCAAGGCGACTTAGTTCTTGTTGCCACTGACGGAACTATTACTCGTGCTCCTGCTGGTGGTACTGCGTTGATTTTGGGCGTATTTAATGGCTGTTCATATGTGGACTCTAGTGGGGATGTAATCTATTCCAACTACTGGCCTGCAAGTGCAACTGGGACAGATATTTTCGCAAATGTCGTTGATGACCCAAGTGCAACCTTTGAAATCCAAGCTGACGCTGCATTCCCTGTAGCTGATTTGTTTGGCAATTTCGACATTGTTGACGCAACAGCAGGAAGTACCGTAAGTGGTAATTCCCGCACTGAAATTGATGTCACAACTGGTGCAACGACTGCTGGTCTTCCACTTAAAGCCATCGACATTTCTCAAGACCCTGAGAATAGCGATGTTTCGTCGGCAAATACGAATGTAATTGTCAAAATCAACAATCACCTGTTCAGTGCTGGCACTGCGGGTCTAGCGTAAGGAGACTGAGTTATGGCTATTTCACGTTCACAACTCGTTAAGGAGCTAGAACCGGGTCTTAACGCTCTGTTCGGCATGGAATATGACCGCTATGAAAATCAACATGCGGAAATATTCGATACTGAATCTTCAGACCGTGCGTTTGAAGAAGAAGTGATGCTCGTCGGATTTGGGAATGCTCCCACAAAGTCCGAAGGTTCTGGTGTAGAGTTCGACAATGCAAATGAAGCGTACACTGCTCGTTATTCACACGAAACAGTTGCTCTCGCATTTGCGTTGACCGAAGAAGCAATCGAAGACAACTTGTATGACCGTCTTGGTGCTCGTTATACGAAGGCGCTTGCGCGTTCTATGGCACACACTAAGCAGGTTAAAGCAGCAGCAGTATTAAACAACGCGTTTAATGCTACTTTTGCTGGTGGTGACGGTGTTGAGCTTTGCTCAACTGCGCATCCACTTTCAGGTGGCGGTACTTTCCGCAACGAGCCATCAACAGCGGCGGACCTCAACGAAACTTCGTTGGAAAATGCGTTGATTGATATCTCAACCTTCGTAGATGAGCGCAATATGATTATTGCTCTGCGTGGCACAAAAATGGTTATTCCACCACAACTGCAATTCGTTGCGGATCGTTTGCTGGAATCAACATTGCGTGTTGGCACAGCCGATAATGATGTAAACGCCATTCGCAACATGGGTATGCTTCCAGAGGGTTACACTGTTAACCACTTCTTGACAGACCCAGATGCGTTCTTCATCAAAACTGACGCGCCTAACGGATTTAAGCACTTTGAGCGTTCGCCAATGCGGACAAACATGGAAGCTGACTTCGATTCAGGCAATATGCGCTTTAAAGCGCGTGAGCGTTACAGCTTTGGGTTTTCAGACCCACGTTGTGTTTTCGGTTCCCCCGGAGCGTAATGTATGCTAAAAGGGGTGTGAGTATTCATTTACTCCTCCTCCCTGTTGGACTGGGGCTACTTCGGTAGCCCCTTTCTTTTTTTATTGATTGTGTTATTGTGATCCTGAGTAATAATGCTCGGTATATATCTCTGTGATTTGCAAACATGGAGAGTTGACCTCGGACACGAGAGGAGAAAAACATGGCAGCAACTAATTTTTCAGGACCAGTTGTATCAAGCAACGGTGTCACTGTAGGTACATCAACATTCGCAAATCTACCAACTGCATCTGAAAGCACAGGTATGGTTTTCTTTGCATCTGACGCTTTAAAGGCTTCAGAAACATCAGGCAACGGTACAGGTAACTTAGTATTTTCTGACGGTTCAAATTGGATTCGTGTAGATACTGGTGCAACTGCTGGCGCATAAGGAGATAACTTATGGCAGGTCCAGTACAGGCATATAATTGGGCGCAGGGAACATCTGCGGCTGTTGTCGGTCCTGCTCGTTCTCGCATTCGTCAAATTGTAATTTATGCAGCCGCAGCGGGTGCTTTTACGATTAAAGATGGTAGCGGTTCGGGCGAAACTCTAATTACGCAAACTTTTCCAGTGGGGATGCACCATTTGAATATTCCAGATGATGGCATTTTGGCTGGTAGTGGCGCGTATATTAGTGCTTTCACAGGGTCCAGCAACGAACTGACAATCTTTTTGTCTTAAAATTATAGTGGGGTGGCACTTTGTTGCCCCACCTTAAAAGGAAGAAGAAATGACTGTATCAGGGTCTAAAGATTTTGAATTAGATGTAGCTGACTACATCGAAGAGGCTTTTGAGCGATGCGGCTTAGAGGTTCGTACAGGTTATGACCTGAAGACCGCAAAGCGGTCCTTGAATCTTATGTTTGCTGATTGGGCTAACCGTGGACTGAACCAATGGACGATAGCTCAACGTAACTTTACCGTTACAGAAAACGATGGTGATATTGATCTTGGAACAGATGTAATTGACATATTATCTCTTGTTGTTCGCCGCGATGGAACAGATTATGCGTTAAATCGCATCAGTCGAGATGAGTATCTTAACATTCCTACAAAATCCACAACAGGTAGACCAACACAGTTTTTTGTTGATCGTCAAATAAATCCTGCCTTAAAAGTGTGGCCTTTGCCAGATAATAGCACAGATGTTGTTTTATATGACGCTCTGGTTCGTATGGATGATGCTGATATTTACACCAATACATTGCAGGTTCCGTTTCGATTTTATCCTGCGTTAGCGGCTGGATTGGCATATTATATGAGTATTAAGCGTGCTCCAGACCGTATGCAGATGCTAAAAGCGATATATGAGGAAGAAATCAACCGTGCAATGGATGAAGACCGTGATCGTGCTTCTTTCCACGTTGCTCCTGATTTAAGAAGCTATCGTTATGTCTAAATATGCTACAGGAAAATGGGCATATGGAATATCAGACCGATCAGGTTTTCGCTATCGGCTAAGAGACATGCGTAAAGAGTGGAATGGCTTGCTTGTCGGAAAAGATGAATGGGAACCAAAACAGCCACAACTTGAACCTCTTAGGGCTACACCAGACCCACAAGCATTGCGTGATCCGCGTCCTGAACAAAATGTGGCACAGCAAAACAACATACAATGGGGCTGGAATCCAGTTGGTTTTAAATATGATGGGGGGCTAACCCCCAATAACTTGCTTGCCACTGGTTCTGTTGGCAGCGTAACGGTGACAACATCATGAGTTTTACATACGATCAGCTTAAACAAGCCATTCAAGATTATACTGAAAACACAGAAACAACTTTTGTGAATAATCTTGATATATTCATTAAAAATGCCGAAGAGCGCATTTTAAAAATTGCTCAACTTGAAGTATTTAGAAAAAATCAAACTGGCGCTTTAACGTCAGGAAATCAATATCTTGCTTTACCTGATGATTATTTGGCTCCATTTAGTCTGTCTTTTACAAACGGCAGCAACAAAGAGTTTGTGCTATTTAAAGACGTAAACTTTGTTCAGTCTTTTAACCCGAACAATTCTACGACTGGTGCTCCTCGGTATTATGCGCAGTTTGATGTTGATAACTTCATTCTAGGACCAACTCCAGATTCAAATTACAATGTTGAGCTTCATTACTTCTACAGACCTGCTTCTTTGACTGCTGGTTCTGGAAGTGGGACAACATGGTTAAGCAAAAATGCTTCAGTTTCACTTCTTTATGGTAGTTTAATAGAGGCGTACACCTTTATGAAAGGTGAAGGTGATCTTGTGCAAAACTATACACAAAGATTTACAGAAGCACTTTCGCGCGTTAAAAACTTTGGTGAATCACAAGAAGTCACTGATGCTTACCGAACAGGTCTTATTATTAGGGAGAAAACATGATACCTGCTTTAAATATAGAATTGCCAGAAGATTTTGGCGTTCAGGTTCATACAACCAACAACAGAGGGTTTACGCCCGAAGAAATTGCAGAGCGTTGTGCCAAGAAAATTGTCAACGTTTCTGATGCAGCGCACCCTTCAATTCGTGATCAAGCTCGTGTCTTTGAGCGTCAAATTACGAAAGTTATAGAGTTTTATTTACGAGAGGCTATCAAAAGTGATAGAACTACGGTATATAATGCACTTACAGATGCTGGGCATCCAAGCCTTGCAGAGCTTATAAGGAGACTATGAGATGGCCTTTTCAGGAAACTTCATGTGTACGAGCTTTAAGAAAGAGCTTCTCGAAGCCAAGCACAACTTTTTAAATAGCGGAGGTAGCACTTTTAAACTAGCTATGTATACAAATAGCGCATCGTTTACAGCGGCTACCACAGCATACACAACTTCAAATGAAGTTAGTGGCACTAATTATACTGCTGGAGGCGCAGCCCTAACGCGGGTTGACCCTAGCACAAGTAGCACAACAGCACTTACTGATTTTGCTGATCTTACCTTCAGCAACGCAACAGTTACTGCGCGTGGTGCATTGATTTATAATGATAGTGCTTCAGGTGATCCATCTGTAATTGTTTTGGACTTCGGTGGTGATAAGACCTCAACTGCTGGAGACTTTACAGTTGTTTTCCCAACAGCAGACGCGAGTAACGCTATTATTAGGATAGCTTAACGTCCAAGGAGATAAATTATGTCTACTGGAATAACTAGTAGACTTATCTCTGTACCCGCGCAGAATAATTCTACTTGGACGGAGCGTACTGCGGATATATCAGCCTTTGTAGGCTGCAAGGCCAGATTGGTTATTCTTTACCAGTCTGGTTCTTCTTATACTGGTGACATTCAGTTAGATGACTTTAATATTGGCGGAAATAGTTTTACTGACTTTTCTTCAAGCCAAGGATTTCAAACTCAAAGTGTTGCTGATAATTCTCAGCTATCAGATGTAGATGATATTCAATCAGATTATGATGCTGTAACATTTCAAACAGTTGGCACAAATACTATTTCTGGTCGCGGTTTCTTTGTAAGGGATGGTTTTGGAACACCTTCTAGTTGGACAGGTAATACTTCTGGCAATACAGGAGATTATTATCTGTATGCTGAAACAACTACGCCGGGACAAAATAATGATTTTTGGTTACGTTCTCCAGAAGTTACAATAAATAATGGAACACTAAGTTTTTATAGTGCCCAAGCAGGTTCTACTTGTGGACCTATTTACGCATACTTAGAAATTACAGAAGGAAACACTGGTCAAACTGGATGGGGTAGAGGAACATGGTCCCAAGGAGAATGGGGCAATCCTCTTCCAATTACGGTAACTGGTGTTTCTGGTACAGGACAAGTTGGCTCAGTTACAACAGCAGGCGCGAGTGATATTCCCGTTACAGGAATTGATGCCACAGGTAGTGTTGGCTCTGTAACAGTTGTTGCAAAAGCAAATGTTTCACCGACTGGACTAAGTGCAACAGGTCAAGTCGGTTCTGTAATCGCCTCAATACCTGAAAGCGTATCTGTTACAGGGCTTTCCGCTACAGGCGGCGTGGGTTCTGTAACTGCAAATGCTTCAGCAGACATTTCTGTTACAGGGCTTTCCGCTACAGGAGCGGTTGGCTCTGTAACTTTAATTACATCTTCAAATATTTCAGTTACAGGCTTGTCATCGACAGGTGGAGTTGGTTCCGCAACTACGGATTCAGCTTCAAATACCTCTGTTACTGGCGTTTCCTGCACAGGTAGTGTGGGTACTGTAACAACTACTGCGGATTCAGAGGTTTCTGTATCAGGGCTTTCTGCGACAGGTCAGATTGGTTCAGTGTCCATTTCTGGTGCAAGTGATATTCCTGTTTCTGGGTTGGCCTCTACAGGCAGTGTGGGTGCTGTATCTATTGTTGCTAAAGCCAATGTTTCGCCTGCGGGGTTAAGTGCAACTGGTCAAGTTGGCTCCGTATCTACATCAGCCCCAAAAGATGTTTCTGTTACAGGAGTCTCTGCAACAGGAAGTGTGGGTTCTGTAACAACCACTGCCAATTCAAGTGTTTCTGTTACTGGTGTCGCTGGTGCAGGAGAAGTTGGCAGCGCCTCTGTTATACAGTCTCAGAACGTAAATGTCACAGGAGTATCAGCAACTGGAAATGTTGGTTCCGTTGTAGCCTCTATTCCAGAAAGTGTCTCTGTTACAGGACTTTCATCAACAGGAGAGATTGGCTCTGTAACTGCGAATGCTTCCGCAGATATTTCTGTCACGGGAATCTCTGCGACAGGTGAAGTTGGGTCTATTTCGGTTGTAGCGAAAGCAAATACAGACGTTACAGGTTCTGCGGGAACAGGTGCAGTTGGTTCAGTTATCGCTGATGCTGCGGCTAATGTAGATGTTACAGGTTCTTCTGGTGCAGGCGATGTGGGCGCAGTCACTACGTCAGGTGACGCTAATGTTCCACAAACAGGACTATCTGGAGCGGGAGCCGTAGGTTCGGTTGTTGTTGCTGCTAGTGCAGATGTGGGCGTTACAGGCTTGGAAGCCACAGGTTCTGTCGATTCTGTAACTGTAACAGGTATAGCAAACATTTCAGCTTCTGGCTCTGCGGGTACGGGAGCCGTAGGATCAGTAACGGTTAGCGGTGATGCTATTGTCCCAGAAACTGGCCTTTCGGCTACAAGTGCTGTTGGTAGCGTTACAATTGCCGCGAGTGCGGATATTGCAGTTACAGGATCGACTGCCACAGGTGCGACAAATTCAGTCACTGTGCAGGGCACAGCAAATGTTACACAAACAGGTGTGGCTGCTACAGGCGGCGTTGGTAGTGTAACAATAAACGAAAATGAAGTTATAAATGTAACGGGCCTAGAATCGACAGGTCAGGTTGGTTCTGTCACCACAACAGCGAATGCAAATTCTTCAGTTACTGGATTAGAAGCAACTGGATCAATAGGTTCTGCTACAATAAATGCGGAAGCAATCGTATCTGTTACTGGGGTTAGCGCCACAGGATCAGTTGGTTCTGTTACTGCGGAAACTGCGGAAGTTGTTCCTGTAACGGGACTACCATCTACAGGATCAGTTGGCTCCGTTACTGTAGTTGCTAATGCTAATTTTTCAGTTACAGGCGTTTCTGGAACTGGACAAGTTGGGGCAATTACTGCCTCTATACCAAGAAGTGTTTCAGTCACAGGCGTTTCTGGTACTGGTCAAGTCGGTACAACTACTGTTTCTGTTTCAAAAAGTGTTTCTGTCACGGGCGTTTCTTGTACTGGACAGGTCGGAGAAACTACAGTTGTAGCCAAAGCCAATGTTTCTCCCACTGGAGTAAACGCGACAGGACAAGTCGGATCAGTTACTACATCTAATTCACTAAATGTTTCAGTGACAGGTGTTTCTGCAACTGGTCAAGTTGGGGCGGTCACAACTGAAGTTAACACAAATGTTTTCCCAGAAGGAGTTTCTGGGACAGGAAAAACATCGCAAGTCCTTGTTTGGGGGCCTATTATTCCAGAGCAAGTTGCTGATTGGAACTCTGTTAACCCAAATCAGTCTCTTGCTTGGGGGCCTATTGATCCAAATCAAGAACCGAGCTATAGTGAAACAACACCATCTTCCACCCCTTCTTGGAGTGACGAATCACCGTCCCAATCTCCAAGCTGGGATGATATGGCAGCATAGGATAAAAAAATGCCTAGTACATATACAACGAATAACGGTATTGAGCTTATTGCCACAGGCGAACAGTCAGGCACATGGGGTAGCACCACAAACACAAACTTTGAATTACTGGATACTGCTCTTGATGGGCAGGTTTCTGTAACTTTAGGAGCAACAGGTTCTTCTGGCTCTCCAAACACATTGCCTGTTACTGACGGAGCCTCCTCTAATGGGCGCAATCGTTTAGTTATATTTGGAGATGGAGGAGACTTGGGCGGTACAGCTTATGTTCAGCTTACTCCAAATGATGCTGAAAAAATTGTGTACGTCCGCAACAATCTATCTGGGTCACGCAGTATATTGTTGTTTCAGGGAACGTATAGCGCCAGTAATGATTATGAAATTCCAGCGGGTAAAACTGCGGTTGTGTTTTTCGATGGGGCAGGTAGCGGTGCTGTAGCGGCAAACGTCTTTAACAATGCGCACTTCGACGCGATGAACATTGTGGGCAATGTTGTTGTCGGAGGCACTGTAGCAGCCACAGGTAATATAACAACATCTGGAACAGTAGAGCCAGCAGGTGATACTGCTGCTGGTGATAATGCAGCTATTGGCTATACTGCTGCTGAAGGTCTTATTCTTACAGGCCAAGGTTCTACTAACGATGTAACAATTAAGAATGATGCGGATGCTGATGTATTAGAAATACCTACAGGCACAACAAATGTAACCATTGCAGGTAACTTAGGTGTTGGTGGCACTGTTACTGGAACAGGAACTTCTGTTTTTGCATCTTTAGACATCTCTGGTGACATTGACGTAGATGGTACAACAAACCTAGATGCTGTAGACATTGATGGTGCTGTAGATTTTGCATCAACTACTGCCCATGCAGGTAATGCTACATTTGCAGATAACGTTTCAGCTATCTTTGGTGCTGGCTCAGATTTAACTATCCTGCACAACGGCAGTAACAGTACAATCACCAACACCACAGGCACTTTGACTATCCAAAATACTGATAACGATGAAGACGTTGATATTGTGAGTGACGATGGTTCTGGAGGTACTGCTGTATATTTCAGAGCCGATGGATCAAGTGGTCAAGTTAAACTTTTCCATAATGATTCTGGCACAGGCACACTGCGGTTAAACACCTCATCAGACGGCATCGACATCACAGGTCACGCTGACATTGAGGGCCACTTCACCGCAACAGATGGATGTACGATTACCACTGCCGATAACTCCACGCAGCTAACCTTAACGTCAACTGATGCTGATGCAACAGAAGGTCCACGGCTAGACTTGCGCAGGGACAGTGCATCTCCTGCGGCTGGTGATCTGATTGGAACACTACGTTATCTAGGTGACGATGACGGAGGCACTACAACTGTTTTTGGTGAAATTCAATTAGAAGCAGACAGCATTGGCGCAGGTTCAACAGACGGTGAAATGCGCCTAATGATCCGTAACGACGGAAATTTAAGAAACGCAATTGAGATTAATTCTACTGAGGTAGCATTTAATCAAGCACATGACGATGTAGATTTTAGGGTTGAGAGTGATACTGTCACTCATGCTCTGTTTGTTGAGGGTAGTTCAGGCAATGTTGGAATTGGGAAGACGCCAGCTACTACTCTTGACGTAGATGGAACAGTAGCTGCAACATCATACACTGGTGACGGCTCTAACTTAACTGGTATTGCCGCAGGTGCTACGGGCGGCGGATCAGATGAAATATTCTGGGAAAACGGTCAGAATGTAACAACAAATTACACGATTACGAATGGGAAAAACGCAATGAGTGCAGGGCCGATAACAATTGATTCAGGCGTGACTGTGACAGTCGGCTCTGGAGAAACATGGACGGTGGTTTAAATGAGTACACTAAAAGCAGATACACTTGTTGCCGCTGATGGCACAAGTCCCACTACTTTGACGAAGCAACAGGCCAGCAAATGTTGGGCGCAATGGGATATGTCAGGCACAGCGCACATTAATAAAAGCTTTGCAATAAGTAGCCTCACTGACGGTGGCACTGGAGTGGGTAAAATAACTTTTACAACTGCTTTTGATAGTGACGAGTATGGGTTTTCTACTGGCATAGGTGAAAAAACCGGAGGCGGCAACAGAGGCATGGGTGGTCGTGGCAGTAGTTCGGGTATTAGTGCTAGTTTTATGACTTTCTACTCTTTTGCTTTTCCCAGCTCTGGAGGAACATCATCTAATGATGTGGACCTCTGTTCTGCAAACTGGCACGGAGACTTAGCATGAGTACGGTAACGGTCACAAACATCAAAGCCACGGGTGAAACAGCTAGTCGTGCAGTCTCAGGGGTTGCTGCGGCTTGGGTTAATTTTAATGGAACAGGTACGGTAGCTATTCGGGACAGCCTGAACGTAAGTGGTTTGGTCGATGATGCAACTGGTAAATACACTATAAACTTCACATCAAACATGGCTAATGATGACTACTCATTATCAGGGACATGTAACAATTTTAGTACGGCAAACAACAATAGGGTTTTTAATCCCCTTGGAAGCCCTGCGGTAGGGTCTGTGGGAGTTGTTACAACTATCGGCAGCACCGTTGGTCTATTTGATCCAGAGAATACAAGTGCCACAATCCACGGAGACCTATCATGAGTACACTAAACGTTTCCAACATCACAGACGGAACAACAACAGTCGGCACTAGCTATGTGGTCAATGGGTCTGCGAAGGCTTGGGTTAATTTTAATGGTACTGGAACGATTGCGGCACGGGATAGCCTAAATTTATCTAGTTTGGGTGATAATGGGACGGGACAGTATCAAGTAAATTATACAAGTAGTTTTTCAACCGTTGGTTATTCAGTTGAAGGTGTTGCTTCGGCGGCGTTGACAGATGTTGGCGGCACTGTTTCTGTGTCTGCTACTGGTCGTAGGTCTTATAATGATGCAGGAACTTTGACTGACCCCACATACTATTACCACACAGTCCACGGAGACTTAGCATGACCCACGGACACCTATGGGATAGACTAGCCGAAGCTAAAAGCCGTCTTGACCCTGTTCAGTCTAAATATCGTGTAGTGTTTGAAGACCCTGCCACACCTGACGAAGCTGCCAAGGTGCTTGTGCCTGATCCTAACTGGATGGCCTGCGCACTAGAGGGCAACATCTTGCCACCGATAGATACCTATCAACGTGACAGAGATGTGCCAGATGGACAGCCAAAAGAGCATCCATACGCTAAACCTATCGGTGCTATGACCGAAGAAGAAGCCATTGAGTATCTCATAATGAAAGACATCTGCCCCTCTGTGTGGCGGGATTACAAAGGAAACAGAACAATTATGAAGATTGTACCTGTTGAGTTAGTCCCAAGTGATAGATCATTTAGAAATGCTTGGAAGATTAAACAAGAAGCTGACGAAAGGATTGCAGCATGACTACAACTTATATTAACATCAACGGGGATGTTCGTGATGCGGCATCTCTTACTGTTCCATCAGATCGTACATTCCGTGAGGCATGGGCTTTCAACGAGGCAGTCATTGAAGTTGACATGACGAAGGCCAGAGACATCCACAAAAACAACCTTCGGGTTGAACGCAAGCCACGCTTAGAAGCACTAGATGTAGATTACATGAAGGCTCTGGAAGCAGGGTCAGGCGCAGATGCTATTGCCACACAAAAGACTGCTCTTCGTGACATCACGGCTGATAGTCGTATTGCAGGGGCAAGCACACCTGACGCGCTAAAGGCGCTGACAATTGCAGTCTTGTTAGGGGAATAATAAGGTTTTCTGATGAATATTATTTGGCTCCCTAAGTTGTAGAGCGTTCACTTTTATGGAAATGAACGCTCTTATAAATACAGTGCTGACTGCTGCAATTGGTGGTATTGGTTGGTGGTTGAAGGCTCAACATAGTGAGCTTGATCGCGTTCAAATCTTGTTAAACAAAACAAGAGAAGAAATGGCAAAAGAATATGTCAATAAAGGCGATAGCTCTACGGTAATGAATCAAATTGTATCTAGGTTTGATAGACTAGAGGAGAAAATAGATCGCTTGATGGAACGATAAAATGATTTGCACGCTCGTATTTATAGGATATGGGCATGTGTTCATAAACGGCTACGGAAGCTGGCTTTATAAGTCTTGTCACTATCAATGTGATGAGGTGCATACCAAGCGCGTTTATCGCGTTGATCCTGACTATTTTTGTCCAAGGAGCTTTCGTGAATAATGATCGACCCAATAACAGCTATAGCGGGTGCAACCGCAGCCTTTAAAGCACTTAAAAAAGGTATCTCTGTAGGCAGGGACCTGCAAGATATGGGAAGTCAACTTTCCCAATGGGCAGGCGCTATAGCAGATTTAGACTTTGCGGATCGACAAGTCCAAAAGCCCCCTTGGTATAAAGCGTTGGGCGGCGGGGTTGAGGCTCAAGCCATGGAGATTTTTGCTGCCAAGCAGAAGGCTGAATCCATGCGCAAGGAGTTGAAAGATTTTATATCGGTCTATTACGGCCCCTCAAAGTGGCAGGAAATTCTTGAGATAGAGGCTCAACTCAGAAAGCAGAAGCGTGAACACGAACACCGTAAGATTGAGGTGAGGCAGAAGATAATCGAATGGTCGGCAGGCATAACGCTGTTTATTATTTGCACAGCATGTTTGTTTGGTTTTGTGTGGCTGGCTACAAGATGAGTGACGGGACTCAAAGCGTAAGTAGCAATATGCCTTTTAACGTGGCATCAGACATACACGCTCAAACAAGAGTGCGTGAGCGCATAAGCAGCCACTTGATAGAGCAGAGGGTGGAAAAGGAGCATAGGGCCAATCACGCACGCCTAGAGGTGCTTCAGAAGCAAGGATTGGACTTACAGCAAAGTTATGATAAGTTTGGTCATGCAACGCAGGCTGAGAGGCCAACTGGGACAAAGGTTAACATAGAGGTTTAGCGATGGCTGTAGCGATGGAAAAGATTTTAGCGTGGAAAATTATGCCGCGTTTGATGATGCTGGTAATGACTGTTATGTATATTCGAGTTTTGGAGTGGGGCATGACTCTAGACGACTTGTCAACACAACAAAGTGCAATGATTTCAGTATGTTCTGGGGCCATGACAGGCGCGTTCGCCGTGTGGCTGGGGTCTGAGAAATGAGTATTTTTACCGCTGCATTAGGGCCAATAGCTAATCTTGCAGGATCATGGCTGCAAGGAAAGGCAGATAAAAACGCCGCAGAAGCACGGCTAAAACTTACTGAAGCCGAAGCGAAGGCAAAAATATTATTGTCAAAAGAGACAAGCGTTGCCGACTGGGAGCGAGTCATGGCTGAAGGTGCAAAAACAAGCTGGAAGGACGAATATTTTGTAATTATTCTGTCTATCCCATTGATTTTATGCTGGATTCCGGGCGCAGAAGGTTGGGTTGATCGTGGGTTTGAGCAGCTTAACAAAGCGCCAGACTGGTATTTTTACAGCCTTGGAATTGCGATTTCAGCGAGTTTTGGTATTCGAGGGGCGCAATCATTCTTTAAGAGGAAGTGATGGAAGTTTGGCAGTGGATAATGCTGTTTAGCGCAGTATCAATTAACACAGTCGTCAACTGTTGGCGGTTATATCTGGAGAAAAAAAGATGGGATTCAAACTAAGCAGACGCAGCCTTGATAGGTTGGAGGGGATTGATGAGGGGCTACAAGCTGTAGTTAAACATGCTATTACGCTTACAAAAACTGATTTCGGCGTAGTGCAGGGCATGAGAACCCTTGAGCAACAGAAAGAGTTGGTAGCCAAGGGCGCATCGCAAACCATGAAGTCAAAGCATCTTGAGGGTAAGGCTTTCGACATTATGGCCTATGTAAATGGTCGAGCATCTTGGGAACTAAACCTGTACGATGATTTGGCTGATGCAATTAAAGAAGCCGCAAAAGTTGTGGGTGTTCCTATATGTTGGGGCGCAGCTTGGGGAACACCAGACATGCCGTATCCTATGGACATTCGCAAGTGGGACGGCACTATGGAAGAAGCTATGAATGCTTATATCGACTTGCGCAGAAAACAAAATCGTCGTCCGTTTATAGATGGACCGCATTTTGAGCTTATAGACTAAATTGTTCGGGTTATTTTTTAAAAAAGAATAACTCGTACAATTGTTCGGATTGTGTATAATTGCCTTAGTAGGAGGTTGCTGATGCCATTTACCAAACTTCAATTTCGCCCCGGCGTTAACCGCGAAACTACGTCATATTCAAATGAGGGCGGTTGGTTTGATATGGATAAAGTCAGGTTTCGCTTTGGCTTCCCTGAAAAAATTGGTGGTTGGGTCAAAGAGTCAGGCAGTACGTTTTTAGGTACTTGTCGTGCATTGCATCCTTGGGTCGCGCTAGACGGATCAAGCTATTTAGGCGTTGGAACGCACCTAAAATATTATATAAATCAAGGTGGTGGGTATAACGACATCACACCAATTCGCGCAACGACATCAGCAGGGGATGTAACGTTTTCTGCAAGTGCTAATACTTTATCTGCGAGTATAGACGCAATTGATGTTAACATACCACTTACAAGTGCTTCAGGGTTCCCTAATTCTGGTCGTATAAAAATAGGCAGTGAAATTATTACTTATGCGTCTATTTCTAGCAATACTTTACAGGGATGTATTCGTGGCCTTAATGATACAGTAGCCGCATCACACTCTTCTGGCGCTGCTGTAACGTGTGCAACCTTGATTGTGACGGATACAAGTCATGGTGCGTTGGAAAGCGACTTTGTTACGTTTTCTGATGCAGTTACACTAGGTGATGCAATTACGGCTGCTGTTCTTAATCAAGAATATAAAATTACATCTATTATTAACGTTAATAGTTATCAGGTAGAGGCTCGTACTGTTTCTGCAATAACTTCCATAACAACGACCTCTGGCCTTAATGAGACTTATGTTTTTGCGACAACTTCAGATAGTGGAAGCGGCGGCTCTAGCGCTGTTGGTGCATATCAAATTAATACTGGATTAGATACTACCATTATCGGAAACGGCTGGGGTGCTGGAACATGGAGTCGAGGAACATGGGGAAGCTCAACATCTTTGTCTGTAGGTGGTCAAACGCTTCGCATATGGTCGCATGACAATTTTGGTGAAGATTTAATCATCAACGTTAGAGATGAAAACATATATTATTGGGATAAAAGCACAAGTTCATCTATCCCGTTTGGTAGAGCAGTGGCATTGTCCTCTCTTGCTGGAGCCAACAAGGTTCCCACAATCGCAAAACAAATTCTTGTTTCTGATCGTGATCGTCATGTTATCGCCTTCGGTTGTGATCCAGAAACTGATCCGGGGGTGCAAGACCCATTGCTTATAAGATTTTCTGACCAAGAAAATGTAACTGAATGGCAAACTCTTGTAACAAATACAGCAGGAGATTTGAGGCTTGGCTCTGGGTCACAAATTGTTGCGGCTATAGAGACAAGACAGCAAATACTTGTTTTTACTGATGTTTCATTGCATGCAATGCAGTTTTTGGGTCCTCCTTTTACGTTTGGCATCAATGAAATATCTACAAATATTACAATTGCTGGACCTTTATCTGCAATCGCTGTGGAAGATAATGTGTTCTGGATGGGTGCGGAAGAGTTTTATGTTTATGGTGGTGCTGTGCAGCGCTTGCCATGCTCCGTAAGAGATTATGTCTTTACGGACATAAATATTGATCAATTAGAAAAAGTAACTGCTGCAACGAATAGTGCGTTTTCTGAAGTGACTTGGTTTTATCCTTCTTCATCAAGTAACGAAAATGATCGCTATGTAACATATAATTATGATCAAAAAATATGGTATTATGGGAACTTGGCTCGCACATGTTGGCTTGATCGTGGTGTGAATAGTGATCCAATTGCGGCATCTACAGATCATTACCTGTACTATCATGAAGTTGGCTTTGATGATGGCAGCACAAGTCCTGCAAGTGGCATTAGCGCTTATATTGAATCAAGCCAAATGGACCTTGGGGAAGGTGAGCAGTTTGTGTTTATGCGCCGCATGATACCAGACATGACCTTTAGAAACTCTACTAATCCAGAGCCTAGTGCTACTATGACACTGAAGGTAAGAAATTTTCCGGGCGGAAACTACTTATCATCTGATGCCAGCACAGTATCTAAAACCGCATCTGTTCCCATTGAGCAGTTTACAGATCAAGTATTTGTTCGGCTTAGAGGTAGGTCATTTGCGTTTAGAATTGAAAGCGACGACACTGGAACGGGGTGGCGTTTAGGCTCACCACGGGTAGATGTCCGACCTGATGGGAGGCGTTAATGTCTAGAAACTTAAACCTTCCATTTTTCCCAATACCTCCGCAAGAGTATAGCAATCAATATTTTGAAGAAGTTTTGAGGTCTTACTCAACATATCTTCAAAACATGCAAAACCCCGGTGAAGGGCGTAACACGTTCACTGTTTTTACGGCGTTACAAACAGATGATAGTGGTCTAGAAGTTGGCGCTGTGTTTAATCATGGTGGCTATTTAAAAGTATCAGAAATCAACACACCACATGTTCGTGGGTCTGAAGGGACTTGTGGCGTGGGTGCAGTAACGGTGACAATATCATGAGTGACACAATTATTACGATGCCAGATGGCTCTAAATGGAAACCTTCTACAAGCACTGATATGGTGCATTGCGTAAATTGCACAAATGCTGTGGATACCCCTGAAGAAATCGCGTCTTACCCTGATGGGAACTGTCCTGACTGTGGAGAAAGTTGGACAGGATCGGAAAAAAGAAGTACAAATATTCGGGTTACAGCCCCAGAAGCTATTTCTGGCAGTACACTCTAGTATTTTATGCAAACATTTGGTAACTTAATCTTAGCGGCTGTGAGGTTAACATGATGCAAGGTATGGCAAGGCACGGAAGAAACGGCGACACAATGATGGCGCACGTTAATCCAAACGAGATGATTGTGCCTAGAGAGGTGCTACAGCGCAGCCCTCAAGTTGCTCGTGGTCTTGGGAAAGCTTTTAGAGATGTAGGCGCTGATCCCAAGCGATATGTGGTTGGGTCAGGTCAAAACAGCATAAATCCAATGACTGGAAAGCGTGAGTTTTTCTTAGAGTCAATAATGCCCTTTCTGACGAAAGCTGCTGCTAATCCTATGGTTCAAGGCGCTGTTAGTAATCTTGCGGTTCAAGCTTTGCAGGGCAAAAAGCCATCTTTGCGTGACGCTTTGATTGGTGGAGCAATCGGTGGTGGACTTGGCGCGATTAGCGGCACAGGCACTGGCATGGACTCTCTTGACGCTTTTTTAGGGTTGACAGGAGATTCTGGAGCCACAAGCGGTTTAGATGCTATTACGAACAAAATGAATAAAGACAATTTAATGACTACTAAAGTACCCAGAGCAGTATCCAGAGCAGAGGGGCTTTTGGGCATAGGTGAATTGCTTGGAACGAAGCAAACAAAAACTGGGCTTGGTCGCATATTAAATACTAAAGCAGGCGAGGCTTTAATAATGGGCCTTGGTTCGCAATTGCTTGACACCCTGTTTAGTGAGGATGAAGACCCTGATCCATACGGAATGATGGAAAGATTCAATCGTGGTGCAGGGGAAGGGCCTATAAGGTTTAGGCCAGTTAATCGCAGGCAGGGTTCAGCAAGTGATTTACTGTATGCCAATAAAGGTGGACCCGCATATTTCCCGCGTCGAGATGGTGGTATTATGCCAAGCGAGGGTTCTGGAACAAAAGATGACGTTCCCGCTATGTTGACCGCAGGTGAGTTTGTAATGACTCGTGATGCAGTTAAGGGCGCTGGTAATGGAAACTTGAACAGAGGAATCCAAAAAATGTATAGCATGATGGATAACTTGGAAGGGAACGCCTGATGTCGGATACAGTCACACAGATTCAGGCTAGGCCAAAATATATTCAAGAGTATGATGAAGCATTACTCGCTAGAATTTTTGGAACCCCAGATGAAGAGGGAGTTCTAACTGGGGGTTTAATTGATGATCCTGAACTGTTTAAGATACCTGATTATGTGCAAGCAGGTAGCCCACTTCAGGACGCTGTTACAGGAACATTTGATACGGCTGAAGAACGCCAAGCGTTTATGGATCGTTACCTGCCCTACTTTCAAGATGAAACAGGAATGGCTCGTTATCTTCCAGACGCATCGGCTGGATTGGAAACTGGTCAAGAAACTATTTCTGATGCTCTTACTGATTACTTCCCTGATGCAAAAACGTATCTAGACGAAGGCCGTGGCTCAGTAGACGCTAAAGGGATATATGACACAGAATTGACAGACGCACGAGATGCGCTAGAGCTTGGTATTGGTCAAGCACCTACAGTAGACGTTGATGAAGGTGGTGAGTTTGGCGCTCGTGAGGCGTTTGAGCGTGGCACAGGTCGTGCCTTTGAGCTTGCTGAACAAGGGCTTGGACGCTTTGATCCAGCGACTCGTACACAAGAGTTTATGGACCCTTACAAGGATCAGGTCATTGATGCAGCTATGACGCGCATTGATCGTGAAGGGGCTAAACGCCGCCAGTCTGATGCGGCTAAAGCTCTTAGCGCGGGGGCATTTGGCGGTTCTCGTAGAGGGGTTCAAGCGGCTGAAACTGAAAGAGCCGTTGATGAAGCAAAGCAAAGTACAATTGCTAATCTTATGTCCCAAGGATATGACAGAGCGCTCTCAGGCGCAATGGCAACAGATGAGGCGGCTCGTAAGCGTGCGCTACAGGCTTCTGGCTTAACAGGACAGCTTGGCACATCTGGAGCGGCTTTAGAATCCAGATCATTTGAAGATGCTGCAAAGCGCGGTCTTGCTGCGACAAGCACTGAAGCTCAGTTAAATCAAAGAGCTTTTGAGGCTAACAAAAATCGTATAATGAAAGCAGCAGACATGTATCGCAGCATGGGGCTTTCATCGGCTGATGCACAAGTAAAAGCGCAACAAGATGAAATGAAGCGCAGCCTAGAAGCTGGTCGCTTGACAGGCGGTTTGGGACAAACAATGGGCGCACTTGGTGGCGCACAAGCTGACATTGGCAAGGCATATGGTGCATTGGCTGGAACCTCTGCTGATATTGGTCGTGTGTATGCGGGAATGCAGCCTGCGGACCTTGGATTCATGTATGAGATTGGTGGCAAAGATCGTCAGTACGATCAACAAGCGAAGGACTTTGCGCGTCAAAATGAGTTGCTTAAAACGCAGCAAGCTCTTGCTCCGTATAGCTATGGACAAACATACTTGACAGGATCACCATCAGCTTCAATGTATGGACAGTTTACAACGCAGCCTTCGTCTGCACCAAACCCATTCATATCAGGGGTTGGCGCATATGCAGGTCTTCAAGGCTTGAACACGGCATAGGGGAAATAAATGGCTGATACTAATTTTGGTTTGGGTTCTTTGTTTCAAGAAGAAGGTCCGGGGCGCACAGGTGCGCCCAGAGTTTTGCCACAAATAGACAACTCACTTATCCGAAAAATTGATGATCAACGCTCATTTTTAGATTATTTTCAAGAAGAAGATAACTTGGGTGAAAGAATATCTGAACTTTTCGCACAACCCGAACAAGTGTTCGGTGCTTATCAGCGTCCAGAAGATGGTCGAGTTGTCCAATTTGGATTGCCAACAGAATTTAATGAAGAAGAGTTGTTGAGTGAATATAACATCCTTCAGGGAATGCCTCCTGTTAGCCAATTAGAAGATCGTAAATCTGTAGCGGATGTCGCAAAGCGTCTTGAAAGTTTGCCAGAAAATGATCCTATTTTTGCAGAATCTCCATTAGATCAACTTGCAACGGACATTGATGAAACATTAGCGGAATTACAGCCGAAAAAGGATGCCAAGTCTCCAATAGAGGAAACATTGCGGCGCAAAGAAGCTGACCTTGACCCGACTGTTTCACAAGATCAAATCGAACAAGCGGCTATGGCTGGTTTAAATGACTATTTGGAGGCTGTGCGTGGCGCAGGCCCAGACACAAAAGTTAAAGATTTAGATGAATACAAGAAAAAGTTTGCTGAAGCCACTGGCATAGACATTAGCGGCAAGGTGGATAAGAGTCATGCTCTTATGTCTTTTGGTCTTGCACTAATGCAAAACAAAGCGGGTAAAAATTTTAACATAGGGAAAATGCTAGGCGCAGTCGGTGAGGCTGGTCAAGCGGCGTTGCCAGCACTTGAAAAGGCTAAGACGCAAGCGCGTAACGATGCTATAGCTGCTGGGAAGTTTGCCTTAGAGATGAGGTCTGCTGATGAAGCTAAAGCTCTTGCAGCTAGAGAAAAGGCAATGGAACGTACCGATTACTTTGTTGTTCCAAAATTTGAAAATGTAAAAGGTTTGTTGGCTAGTTTAGCGCAGGGAGAAGGTAAGCGTAAATCATTGAGTAAATATGAGTTAGACAAACTTATTAAGAATCCTGAATTTGCTTCTCAGTTTGAGGTACTGCCCGGATCAGTTTGGAGTTCTGTTGTATCAGAGGCTATGAAAACACCAGAGGCTAAAGAATATTTTGACACAACCCCAAGAAAAATGTCTCTCATAACTGGGGATGATGACCCTATGTACATGATTGACGTTTTTTACGGCCTCCCAAATCAAGCTAAAAGAGGCCAAGTTGTTTCGGCTAGTGATGCGCAAGTTGATGCTGCGTACAGGGCGCTTCAAAAAAGATTTAAATCAAATCAAACAAATAAAGAAAAATTTATAAACCTTCAAACAATGTCAGATGAGGGTGCTGTAAATGTATTTAGCACCTTACTAGACACTGTAGACAGTGCGGCAAGTGCATTTGGAGTTAATGTTTCAGAAGGTGCTAATCCAAACGAAAAAATGAAAGCTATTTTGACAGAATTACAAGCAAAACAAGCAAATAATATATTAGGTGAAGGCGGCAAAAATACATCTGACTTTGAACGTTCACTTGTAAAATCAATTGTTGGGGATAAAACATTATTTTCAAATCCAGATTTACTAGAATTCAAACTTGCAAAACTATACAATGATGTTGTTATGGGAGAAGAAAATAAAATCCTTGAAGGATTAACAAATCTTGATCAAGTTTCAGGAGAAAAAATTTCTAGTTATTTTGGAGATGGTGAGCTTACAGAAGCTGAAAGAAAGTCTATGAACGCTGACTTAAAAACACTTGGAGTCGTTAAATAATGGATGACAGAACAAAATATAATCTTCTTCAAGGTTTAAAATCAGGTTTGTTAAATGAAAGACAGAGCTTTGAGGCTCTACAAGCAATTAAACAAAATAAAGAAACTAATGAAGTGTCAGACCTAATGGCGTCTTTAGCTTTTTCTGGTTTAAATTCAGGTGAAAGTTTAACACAAGTTGCTGATAAAAGAACTAACAAAGACCGTGATATGTTTGACTATGAATCAGGTGCAGACGGTAAACTTCGCGCTTTAATGTCCTTTGGTGAAACTGAAGGTGATCGTGAAGCAATCTTAAAAAAGACTGTTGGAGAAGATGGCTATGTGCGTGATCCATCTGGGCGACTTGCCTTAACTGAAGCAGGACAAAAAGCCCGTGGCATGGAGCCAATTGGAAAAAACCTCATTATCGAAGATGAAGGTTTTAGTATGCGTGATTTTTCTGACTTCGCTGGTATCTTACCTGAAACCATAGGTTCTATTGGTGGGGCTATTCTTGGTGGTGGTTTAACTTTTGGAATTGGTTCGATTGGTGGCGCAGCCGCTGGTGCGGCTGGTGGTCAAGCACTAGAGGAGGCCATTGAGACATTGCTTGGAGTACAAACTCAAAGTCTTGGTGATGTGACTAAAGATGTAGCTATAGAAGCTGTTATTGGTGCTGGTGGTGAAGTTGCTGGCGCTATAGTAGCATCAGGGGTGCGTGGATTAGGACGCGCTGGCAAATCACTTGCTGGTCGTGCAGGCGGCTCTCTTAGCGCAATGGATGAAGTGACTTTAAAACAATTAGACCAAGGCGAAAGATTACTTAGTAAAGGTTATATTCAATCTTTACGTTCTCTTGGTGCTCCAGAACCTTTAGCTTACACTCAACTTTTTGGAGAAAATGCTACAAAAAATACAACAAGAATGGACAACAACCTAGCAGTAGCTTTGGAAGAAAAGAAAACCTTTACTAATGCTATAAAAGGTGATCCTGTAGAGGGTTTAGCTAAAGACGTAATGTGGTACGCTCCTTCTAAATTTTCAAAATTAAATTCAAACATAAAAAAATCTCACTCGGAAACTTTTGACGCCATAGATACTGGCATGAAAATGCTATATGCTTCTGTAGATGAGAATTTAGATTTAAACGCAAAAACTCTTGGCAGTATAGTTCAAGCATTTAATGCTTTTGATGACGTATCGCGGAGTGCTTATGGTGCTATAGACGATGCTTTGGCGCAAATACAAGTTCCAGTAACTATAGACGGTGTTCAGGTTCTCAAAGAAGGCGGTAAGTTAAAATTATTTAACACTAGTGGTCTTATGAGTAAATTTGATGACATGATTGAAGATCATGGGACATCTCTCTTAGAAGGTTCCGTTGGTCTTGCATATAACTCGTTAAAAGAACTAACAGATGCGGGTGGAAGAGCTAGTTTTAGAAACCTTGTTTCTCTTAGAAAGCACGTTAATGACAGTTTAATGTTCGGTGCTGGAACTCAAGGAACAAAACAACTAAATAGTCTTAAAGGTTTGCTTGATAATATGTTAGACAGCGATGATATTATTAATCGCTTAGTTCTTCCTACAGGATTAGAACTTCCTAAAGACACAAGAGAAATATTAGCTGCGGCAGCAAAGTTGCGCAAAACTGCTAATGATAATTACAGAAAAGGCATTAGTAGGTTTGAAGATTTATCAAACATTGGTGTTATACGGTCTATACAAGACTTAAAAGCCTTTGGTGATGCAGGTCCACGAGCAATATCAGATGGCTTTTTTTCTAAAGTTATTAAACCAGATTCTCCTGAACGCCTTCAGGCTGTAATAAGTGCAGTTGATAACCCAAACGAATTATTGGACGAACTTGGAGGCCGTTTCTTTAGTATGGCTATAAAAGAATCTAACCTTGATCCAATAAATCCTGAAGCGTTTAACGGTAAAGCATTTGCAAAAAGTATTATGAAACTTGGAACTACTGGACCTAAATTATTTGGCAAAGAGTGGGGCGAAGTTAAAAAACTTGCAAAGGTTATGGAACAAACAAGTATAAAAAATACTTTAAATGCAAACGATGTGCAAAGAGTTTTTGATGCAGGAGGTTCTTCCAATCTTATAATTTCTTTAAAAAATGTTGTTAAAGCAAACAAAGAGCAAACAGAGGCTCTCAAAACAAGTGTTATTAAAGACTTAAACAATCCGAACAAATCTTCGAGTTATGATGACGTTGTTAAGGCTTTAACAAACCCTAATTTGACTGAAAGCGAAACGCGTCAAATTATGAAGTTTTTTGACTACAACCCTCAAATGAAACAAAACATGAAGAATGTTGTTCTTCAAGACATGCTAAGTGTAGTTGACGAAGATGTATTTACATCTGCTGCAAAAGCAAGGTCTTTACAAGAAACCTTGAGCAAATATAAACCGGGTTCTTTAAAACAAATTTTAGACGAAGAAGGTCAACAAACTTTTAAAGCATTAAAAGATTTTGCAGACGATTTAGCTGTTATTGGTGGAGATGCAGCTAAAGAAGGTTCTATTGCTGCTTCAGGATTGTTTTCTCGAATATTTTCACATCCGCTTAATGTGCTAGGAAGACTAGCTAAATTTAGAGCAATCGTAAGTATTTTTAACAAGCCAGAATCTGTAAAGGCTTATATAGCAATGAGGCGAGCTACTATAAATAACCCAGAAGGTCGCGCTCAAGGCGTAATGGATATAATGAACCAAGCTGCAATGGAAGAAGGTATAAACGTAGGACAGATGGCTGGTAGGGCTGGTGGAATTGCTCGTGGAATAGGTTCTACCTATGGGCAAAGTAGTCGTGTAGCAAAAAACGTACTTCCTCGTGCTATGTTTAGACAGGAACAAGGAAACCGAACAAGTGTTCCAAATGTTCAACAACCTGAAATGCCTCAAATATCAATACCTAAAACTATCTCAAAAGGAGGTCCTGCTGCTCCTGTTGGTGTAATTGATATTCTTCGCTCTAATGTTAATAAAGAACTTAGAGATCGCGCACGAAAAAACCCAGCAGTGGCAGCAACACTACTGGGCGGTCTTGGAAACGCAGGACTGCTTTAGTCTTCTAGAACTGAAGCAATGCCGCCAACGCTGTTACGTCTTTCATAGCGAGATGCCACCTTCGATTGCACATCGTCATAAGACTCATCAATCATGCGAGATAACTGGCGACCTATAGCACGGTCTTCATGATCCGCTATTTTTACTAATTTATCGTAAGCTGCTATTGAAACGCTTACTGATTTGTACTTTACTGGATTTGGCATGGAGGTTTTCCCATAAATGACGTTTTCTTCTGTATATAATCCCAAACGGCATGGGTCAAGAGCCAAGTACGGAAACAAGAAAGTAACGGTGCAGGGCATTAAGTTTGACTCCAAATGGGAGTCAGAGCGGTATCTATATATAAAGAGCCTTGAACGTGCAGGTAGGGTGCGCAACCTTGAGCTACAGGTTCGTTTCGCACTAGAGGTCAACGGTCAGAAGATTTGCACCTACATAGCCGACTTCCGCTACGAGAAAGAAAATGCCAACGGCGATTGGGAAACAATTATTGAAGATGCCAAAGGTGTAGAAACCCCTGAATTTAAACTAAAAAAGAAATTAATGAAGGCGTGCTTGGGCATAGAAATATTTTTATCCAAAAAAAGTCGTTGACATATCCTTCACCATGTGGGATAGGTAAGGTTCTAGAAATTTAAAGCGGAAAGGAATCGACATGAATAGTCGTGAACTGTTTGATCGTCGAAGCGAACTCAAAAACATTATCAGTGAACTGCGTAATGAGTTAAAAAGCGTAGATGAGCAACTACATGATACATTCTTTAACCAAGCGTGTGACGCATTACGCGCAGATGGTAAAGACTTTGGAACCACCCACATCGTAGCAGGAAACCGTAAGCTAAAGGCTACAGTGCGCAAGAAGGTGGTCTGGGATCAAAATGAACTTGGTCTTGTTCTGGAAGCTATGGCTCCAGAGGATGCGCGTCACTATGGGAAGCTGACGCTTGCCGTTGATGAGCGAAAATACACAGCCGCGCCACCTGCGGTTAGGGAAGTTTTGGAACGTTGCCGCACCGTTGAAGTCGGTGGGTTTACAATTGAGGAGGATGAATAATGGCTTTGCAAATTATCACAGCCGATCAACGTTTGGCTGAGAAAAAAGGCCACAAGATTGTGGTGTGTGGCGCAAGCGGTGTGGGTAAAACCACACTTGCTAGAACGCTTAATCCAGAAACCACACTGTTTATGGACTTGGAAGCAGGGGATGCCGCCATCGAAGGATACCCGATTGATGTTATCCGTCCGCGTACATGGACAGAGTGCCGCGACTTGGCTTGCTTCTTAGGTGGGCCAAATCCATCTCTTTCAGAAGATCAGCCATACAGCCAAGCGCATTATGATTATGTCGCTCAAATGTTTGGCGACAGTGAAGAGGTTTGGAGAAAGTTCGATACTCTTTTTGTTGACTCCATTACTGTAGCAGGACGTTTGTGCTTTCAATGGTGTTTGCAGCAACCAGAGGCGCGGTCTGAGCGGTCTGGAAAGCTAGACACACGCGCAGCATACGGAATGCACGGACGTGAAATGATGTCGTGGCTTACACACCTTCAGCACATCCGCACAAAGAATGTGATTTTTGTTGGCATTCTTGATGAAATCACAGATGATTATGGGCGCAAGCAATACGCGCTTCAAATCGAAGGCAGCAAGACAGGGCGTGAATTGCCCGGAATTGTTGACGAAGTAATTACAATGGCAATCCTGTCAGGTGATCACGGTCAGTATCGTGCATTTATTTGTCAGCCATTGAATGAATGGGGCTACCCTGCAAAAGATCGCTCTGGTCGCCTCGAAACTTTGGAAGAGCCACATCTTGGCAAACTGATGGAAAAGATGTCTAGTGTCTCTCCAGACTCAAAGGACTTAACATTTGTTGATCCTGCAACTCAAAACTCTAGCGAAGAGGAGGCACAAAGTGCTTAATTTAAATAACGTACCCGCCGATAATAACCCACAAGACCGTGAGTTTTCTCTAATCCCAAACGGCACAATTTGCCGTGCAGTCATTCTTGTGAAGCAAGGCGATATTGAAATCCCTGAGTTCGGCTCTGGCCCTTGGTTCAAGAAATCAATGTCTTCTGCTGCTAAGTGGATGGAACTTGAGTTCACCATTATTGGGGGCGAGTTTGATCGCCGTAAGTTCTGGGATCGTGTCTTTGTCGATGGTGACAAGATGGGTCAAAGCGGCATTCCACAAGCCAAAGAGATTGGTCTGCGCACACTGAAGGCAATTGTTGAAAGTGCGCGTAACATTGATCCTGCGGACATGTCGCCACAGGCGCAGCAAAATCGTAACATCACAGGTGTTTTTGATTTAAACGCTATGGAGATTTGTGCTAAAGTTGGCATTAAGAAAGGCACTAATGGCTACAGTGACAACAATCGTTTGCTTGCAGCTTTAGCTCCTAATGCAAAAGGTTTTGTGTCAAGTGGACAAGCGCCAGTCATGCAGACTCCTGCTGCGGCGCAACCAATGCAACAGGCCGCTCCTGCGCAGCCACAAGCATCTGGTGCAGTTCCATCATGGGCACAACAATAATCTAGCGGCAGGGCCATTCCGCGCCTGCTAGACCACGGATAGGGGGGCCGTGGGCCGCGAACCCCCCAACTTACTATTCTAGCCGAAGAGGAAATCCTTATGCGTCCAACGTATGAGACTATTGATGACTTACGCAATGAGCGTAGTGTAATTGAGGCATTCTGTGGCCCATTTGATTACAAGTACGCCAAAATGCCCAAGCAATATCACTTAGATTATTGCGTCTTAAAGCAAGACAAGGTTGTTGGGTTCTGTGAAGTCAAAGTCAGAACGAACAATCACAATCAATACAGCACACTCTTGCTGTCTCTTTCCAAGGTTTCAGCCGCAAACGGATTAAAGGAGGCGTCTGGTATCAAGAGCATCCTGCTCGTTAAATGGAAAGACAAGCTCGGCTACACATACTTTAAGAATGACTGGCCTGTTATGGTCGGTGGTCGCACAGACCGAAATGACTGGCAAGACATTGAACCAGTTGTTCACATTCCAATCTCAGAGTTCAATTTTTTGGGGTAGCCATGTTATTACGTCCTTATCAAGAAGTAGCCGTAAGCGATGCTATCAAAGCACTCGACAAGCACGGCAACACATTAGTTGTAGCACCAACAGGTGCAGGCAAAACCATCATGCTTTCTGCCCTTATCGGCAAGCGCCATAAAGAAGGCAAAAAGATTTTAGTCGTGCAGCACCGCGACGAACTTGTTGAGCAAAATGAGTCCAAGTTCAAAAAGGTAAATCCCTACATCACTACAAGCATCGTCAATGGCACGGTTAAGCATTGGGATGGAGATGCAGTCTTCTCAATGGTTCAGACCATATCACGCGAACGTAACCTGAGAGAGCGCCCCAAGTTCGACATGGTGGTGATTGATGAAGGCCATCACGCTGCGGCGAAGACGTATCGCCGTGTGGTAGATGCCGTGCTTGAAGATAACGACAGCGCAGAGATTGTGGGCTTTACAGCCACGCCTAATCGTGGCGATGGAAAGGGATTGCGCGATGTATTTAACAACTGCGCACACCAGATTGAAATCGGCTCTTTAATCCAAGAAGGGTTTCTGGTTCGTCCCAAAACATTTATCGTTGATTTAGGTATCAATGATCAACTGGATAATGTCACAAAACGCGGCAAAGAATATGACATGGAAGAAGTCGCCGCGATTATGGATCACCAAGTCATTAACGATAGAATTGTTCGGGAATGGCGTGAAAAAGCAGGCAATAGAAAAACAGTTGTGTTCTGCTCCACAGTCAAACATGCCGAACATCTTTGCGATGCGTTTCTTGCCTCTGGTGTCGATGCAAACTTTGTAACAGGTGAAACACCAAAAGATAAAAGAGCAGAAATGCTTCATGACCTTGAGCATGGTGATTTGCAGGTTGTGGTCAACGTAGCGGTGCTTACAGAGGGGTTTGATGCTCCACCTGTGTCTTGTGTCATTCTAACGCGACCATGCTCTCAGAAGGGTACAATGGTGCAGATGATTGGTCGTGGGCTACGCATTGTTGATCCTGAGTTATATCCAAACACAGTCAAGACTGATTGCATCGTTATGGACTTTGGTACATCTGTAATTACGCATGGTAGCATTGATGATGTTGCTAATCTTGATGGCAGGGACAAAGCGGCTGAAGGTGACGCACCTACAAAAATTTGTCCAGAGTGTGATTCAGAAGTTCATGCTCGTGTATCAGAGTGTCCGATCTGCGGTCACGAGTTTGGAGCGGCAGAAAAAGCTTCGCTAGAAAAATTCGTCATGACAGAATACGATCTAATGCAGCTATCTCCCTTCATGTGGATCAATCCATTCCAAGAAGGTAATGCGCTGATGGCTATGGGCTTTCAGGGATTTGCATTTGTAGGCCACATGAAAGACAACATGTGGGTTGCAATGGTAAAGCAGAACAAAGGTCGTGTCCGTACAGTAGCAATTGGTGAGAAGGTTCATGCTATGTCAGCAGCCGACGACTTCTTGCGCGAAATAGAAGACAGTAACGCCGCCAATAAAACTAAGCGGTGGCTCAATAACAGGGCCACTGATAAGCAAAGAAGCCTCCTGTTAGACCAAGGCATCCAAGTCAATGCAATGGACTTCTCATGGACAAAATATAAAGCAGGATGCGCCTTGAATTTTTGTTGGAACAAAAATGCTATGGGCAAAGCATTTCATGCAGCACAGGATAAGACCTTTGGGAATTAAGTTAATCACAGTTCAAAAGAGCGATGCAGGACCAGTCGTTTACATGTGGGTAGACGGCAAAGAGGTTGGTCATGTAGAGTTAAACACAAGGGCAGCAGCTAATCTCATTAGCGATTTAGCTAAAAACCTTGTGGAGAAGACAGATGCCTAGATTTGAAATGTACTTAATGTTCGCAGAAAAAGATGATGATTCGGTAGAAACATCTGAAATCGAAATGGTTTGTTGGGTTAATGATCCAACAAACCTTACTGAAGTTCAAGATAGAGCCAATGAAGTTATTCATGACCATCTTGAAGAAGCAGAAAAAGAGATTTTGTTTGGAACCGCAACCATTGTGATTAAAGGGCATGAGGTCTTAAATATTGGATTTAGAAACAAAGATGTGGACCCGGAAGAAATAAATGAAGTCGTAGAATTGTTCGGGTCAAGAGAGGAGACAATACATTGAGCAACCTTGATCCACCCAAGCCAGTCGAAGAATTGGCGCACATATTGAGCAAATTTGGATGGGATACTCGCTTTTCTGACCTTTCAGAAGAACAAGTTCACACTCTGATATTTGGAATACAAGAAGCAAAACGTCTAGCAGCGGAGATTGAAATTGGAAAACTCGAAGAAACTTACTATAAGTCAACAGGCACTTGGCCTTCTACATCAATCCCCTTCTAAGATTGACCCGATTGTAGAACACATTAAAGCCGCAGTTGATAATGCCATTGTCGCAGGCGAAAAGAAACGTGAGCGCCGAAAGTATATTGGAGCGTCAAGCATTGGCGATGAGTGTCAACGCAAAATACAGTATCGCTATCTGAATTACCCTGTTGATCCCGACAAAGAGTTCAGCGCCAGAACGCTGCGTATCTTTCAGTTCGGTCATAAAATCGAAGACTATGCAGCCAAGTGGATTAGAGATGCAGATTTTGATCTTCGCACAGAAGACAAGGGCGGTGAGCAGTTTGGCTTTTCTATCGCTGATGGAGAGATTCGTGGACACATAGATGGAGTTATATGTGATGGCCCTGTTGCTATGGCATATCCCTCACTATGGGAAAATAAATCAGCCAATGAGAAAAAATTCCAAGCGTTTGTGCGTATGGGTGTTGCTAAAGCAAATCCAACTTACGCTACTCAAATTGCTCTGTACCAAACATACATGGAGCTTACGGAAAACCCTGCTTTGTTTACTGTGGTCAACAAAAACACCTCTGAGATTTACTATGAGCTAGTTCCATACAATCTCGCGTTAGCACAAGAGGCAAGTGATAGAGCGGTAAATATCTTGACCGCTGCAAAGGCAGGTGACATTCTGCCTCGTATCGCTCAAAGCAAAGACTTTTTTCTATGTAAGTTTTGTGAATATCAACAGAGTTGTTGGGATGAGTGAAATATGGGGCGCACCCCTACCAAAAGCGCACCCCACATTTAGTGTATAATGTTTGATCAGGGACAAGATAATGAATATTTTACAATTTGGCAAGACATCAAGGGAGGTAGCTGAAAGGATTTCAAGCGAAGTCCCAAGGGAAGTTCAGCTACGCGCTCTACTAGAAACCTTCCCGAATGGGATTCGTCGCGGCAATGATTTCATGCTAGGTTCATTGCGTGGGGAAAAAGGTCAGTCGCTTCGCATAAACATTGACATCAATAGCCCTTGGTTTCTGAGCGGTAAAGACTTTGAGTCAGGTGATGGCGTAGGTGGTATCAGCAAGATTATGAAAGAGGGCCGTGGGTGGACACTCGCGGAAACAGCAGAATACTTCTCTGAATATCTGCCCAAAAACCTAGCGCCGCAACCAGAGAACATTGTCAAGCTGAACAAGCCAGAAAACTTTAAGGTTACGAACACAACTGCCACAAATGGCTTTATCAAACCCGAACAAAAGCCTGTGAAAGCAAACATTGGGCCAAGCACTCCGTTTGAAGAAGAGTACGACTATACAGATGAGGACGGTCAAGTTCTCGTTACTGTTAGAAAATACTTTGAAAGAGATGCAACTGGCGAAATTGTTCGGGATGGAACAGGAAAACCAAAAAAACAGTTCCGCCAGTTTATGAATGGAAGCCAAGGTTTACCCGAACCCAGACCTCTTTATAACATACCCAATATACTTGGATCAGACAAGGTTATTTGGGTTGAAGGTGAAAAATGCGCAGATGCTCTTAGTCAGCTAGGATACGCTGCAACATGCACAATTGGTGGCGCGGGAATGCTGTCCGAAAATACAGCATCAAAGTTCGACTTCACACCTCTGCGCAACAAAGAAGTAATCCTATGGCCTGATCACGATGATGCGGGGAAAAAACTTGCAAGGATTGTTGAAGCACAAGCAAAAGCCGTGGGTGCAAAATCAACGCTCATGCTTCAAATCCCATCAACAAAGCCTGAAAAGTGGGACGCAGCAGATGCTGTCGAAGAAGAATTCAACATAAAGAAGTTCATCAAAGGCCATGAAAATAAAGTAAAAAAGCCGATATCTCTTTTAGATGATAGCTTGCTTATCGACAAATACTTTGTCGGCAGCGCACCAGAGCAAAAGTTTCTCATTGGAGACACAATGCCGCTAGGTGTTCCAGTGGTATTTGCGGCAGCAGGGGATAGCGGCAAAGGCATGATGACACTCGACCTTGCCATGAAAGTAGCGTCTGGAGCATCTATGCAAAACGCTTTTGGCGGTCTTGTAGCAGAGCATGGAGATGCGATTATTCTGACTGCGGAAGATGATAAAGATGAAATGCACCGCAGGATCACTCGACTTGATCCCCTGAATTATCGTGAACATTATGATCACAAACTGAGGATTTTACCGTTGCCTAACTTGGGCGGCGTGTTCCCAATCATGCAAAAGTTCGACAATTCATATGTCATGGGCGATGAGTTCTCTCGGATATATGATCAAATGCTTGAATTAGATAACTTGCGGCTAGTGGTAATCGACCCAATGGCATCGTTTGTTCACGCTGATGTAAACGCTGATCCAGCGGCAGGTGCTGCATTCATGGGGCTTCTCGCGCAGATGGCAACCGAAACAGGTGCAACTGTCATGGTTAACCACCACATGTCAAAAGTGGATGCCAAAGAGCCAATCTCCACACCAGAGGAGGCTCGTAATAAAATCAGAGGCACATCCGCTATCGTTGACGGCGTTCGCTCTGCCTTCTCAGTGTGGCAAATAGATGAAAGCACAGGTAGGCAAAGGTGTAAGGATTTAAACATACCATACGCACGAAATGCCGCGTTCGATGGCGCTGTTGTGAAATCGAATGGACCTGCCAATCGTGAAATCAGGCATTTCATTCGTAACCCAAACACGGGTCTACTAGAAGATCGAAGCGTAGATATTCAAGCTATTGCAATGTCTTCCACCGTCAGAGAACGCTTGGCGCATGTTGTTGATTATATCCGTATGCGTGAAGCGCAAGGATTGGCAGTTACAATCGAAGGTGTGCATGATGGCGTTTGGAATACAGCCAACGGATTAGAGCCAAATGAGCCTTGCATCATAGCAATTCAACAAGTCAAACCAACAACAGTTAAAAACACAGTGACCAAAGCCATGCAGCAAGGTCTGGTTAATAAGTACAGATTGACCCCAAGCGGACCTCTTAAATACCTCGGAGTTCCAAATGGGCCGCTATCCAACGGGACATATGAACCCGTTACCGGGCGCGATAGCATGTAAGCCGATAATTTGTTCGGGTTATAAAGTTAACTACCGGGCCTCCCCGGTTAACCTTTTTGCTTGCAGGGTACGGGATTATATGGTACAAGTCCCAGTCTATGTAAAAAAAGGAGACAAACATGATTCATACATTTGAAGATAAAAAGCCAACACTTGAAAAAGTTCAGAAGCTTGTGGGTGGATTAGTCGAAATGGTTCATTCTCCGACTAACCCAGATATCCAAGTTCTTGTAAATGAAGAGGGGCTGTTAGACGGACTTCCTTTCAATGAAGAAGCAACAAAAATTTGCGGGACAGGGATTGTCGGACCCGCAGTTGTTTTGAAAGGAAATGCACGGTGGACATAGAATCCGCAAAAATAATAAGAAGAATGGAGCGGCGGATGTCTTGGATGAAACAAGATGCCGCCGCTCGTTCAGATCAAATAATCAAGCAACAAGTAGAAGAGCTTCAAGCACTATTGGAAATGCTCGTAAGAAAAATGGAGTCGGGAGAAAATGGCAAAAAGGTGGTCAGCAGCAGAAAAGGAAATGCAGGGCTATAAAAGAAAAATAGCAAATGGAAACATGAAGGTGACGTTAAGAACCGCGCCTTGGGAGAACAAAATGAATCTTATTAAGCTTCAAGAAGAAGGCGATTTCCAAAAAAAATTAGAGGCAAATCAATGCCCTAAGTGTAACATACCATTAAAGACATTAAACGAGTCACAAAGAAAATGTGACGCTTGCAAGTTAGTTATTGAAGATAACCCATAGAATTATTCGGGTTGTATGAACCCATCTGCTGGGGCTGGTAAGGATTCGACATACCGCCGTAACCGCCGTATCCACCCATGCTTTGTCCCATTCCATAACCACCAAACTGCTGTGGCTGCGGACGCATCTGCTGATAGGGATTCTGCTGATAACCACCCATCATACCGTATTGCTGCTGCTGATAGGGATTCTGCTGTGGCTGATTGTATCCCATAGCGCCGAACTGTCTCATTGGCTGCTGCATAGGCATCGGCTGACGCATAGGCTGCTGCATTGAGAACTGCTGTGGCCTACCAAATCCCTGATACGGCTGCATTCCTATCGGACGCATACCACCCAATCCCATACCCATCATCGGATTGCGCTGTCGCTGCTGAAACTGGTTCTGCAACTGATTAATACGGTAATCTTTATATCCACCCGTACCTTCAAAAGCCGAACGTAACTCTTGCAAACGCGCTTGCTGCTCTTGGCTCGGTGCTAGGCTCTGCTGATATTCCATCAACGCCTGATACTGCTCGTTGCCCTCAAACGGATTAGCGGGTTGAGAGCGTGCTTTTAACGCTGCATTGATTCGACTCTGATGTTCAGCAGGGCCAGAAGTATTCATTGATGGGTCTGTCGGGCCTGCGGCTATCGCCGCATCAATCATCGCCTGCTCTTCTGGCGATTTCATGTCTTGCTGCATTTTGCGGCCCATAGCGCGATTATATGTCATTTTACTTTGACCAAACATAGAAGGCCCACGCCCTCGGAAAGCCTGATTCTGTCTAATTTGTTCTGGTGAAATTGAATTACCCATCAAAGAGGGATGAGACAGAAACCCCAATCCAAGTTGAGATGGTGGTGAAGTCGGAACTCCAGAACGAGCTTTTTGAAGAGCAAACCTTCTAAATGAATCATTCCCGTAAGACATAGCAATCTCCAAACTAAACTTATTCGGGTTATATCATCATTCTCGTAACATATCAACTCTACGATCACCCATATAAGCATCAACAACCGTCAACAAAAAAATCGGCAGGTCGTCTGGGTGCAAACCTAAACCGAACAAAAGTTCGCAAACCAAATTGCGCATGTCAGAAATAGAAACATGTTCGGGTAAGTTTTGAAGGAGGTCACTAACGACCTCCTCCACTTTTTCAGAACTTAGGCTCATAAATTACGCCCTCTTCTTCCAACTTTTTAAATTGAGCTAACTCCCAAGCCAAATGAGAAAGACGCGGATCGCCCTCCCACTCAGCATCGTCTACCTCACGCTGAAGCCTACACACCTCATCACGAACAACATACACCCTGTCGTCCATTAAGAACCCTCCTGTGCAAACATCTCTGGCCTCGCTTTTGGCCTGATCGACATAGATGCAACCTTGCTAACGTCACAAGCAACATGAGCATGAAGAGGGTCTTGGTAAACAGCGTAAATAAACTCATCAACGCGCAAAGCCCTCTCACACTGCGCCCTAGTCTCAAACCAAATTGTAGAAACCATAGGCTCACCTTGTAACGTGTAGTAAAAAACCAACGCCGTAAAAAACTCCATTATGCACCTCCCTTAAAAATAGCTGACAACTTCGGGTCATTAAAGTCAATCTCGACACCAACACCTACGTCATCTTCATCGTCATCATCATCATCATCGTCGTCGTCGTCTTCTTGCATAGCTAATCCAAGAATAAGCATCCTGCGCTGATCGCCCTTAATGTCATAAACCTTGAAAAGTCCGCAAATAAACGCAGAAAGATCATTGTTTGTCATGTTCTCAGGCATCCGCTCAATAGCATTATTAAACGCCGCCACCTTCTTTTTGTTTGGTTTATAAAAACCCATCACTTAATCTCCAATCTATCAATCCAGTTTTGCAAAGTCTGATAATTCTTTAAACCCAACAACTTTGCAGCACTGCTTACGTTCTTTGATTTGGCTAATGCCCTCTCAACATAATCCCTCTTAATGTTATCAACAGCAGTAGAAACATCAAAGTCTTCGGGATTAACGGACACTTGTTCGGGTAATGATGGCGGATTTGACCTCCGCCAGTCTTCGTTCACTTGTATGTTGTGCCGAACCTCATCAATAAAGCCCAACAAATCAGTCTCAGTCACAATGCCGTTCAAACGATCAACAACATAGTGCATGCACATTGTATCCTCAACGCTACTCATCTGCTAACTCCTTTAAATTATATCGCGCAATAATCTGACTAACCGCCTGATGAGAATTGCCAACAACTTTCGCAATGGCTTTGACCTTCATACCTGCCTTCAGGCAGACCAATATCCTCTCAGCCTTCTCAGACAGCTTGGGAACACCATTAACGCCCTTGCTTGGCCTACCACCGCTGTAGCCACCATCCCTGCCCTTTAATCCCGCAATAGAATGTCTGCCGCCATTGTTGGCTAACATCTTTTCATTCTCAATCTTCGCCATTTCTTTCATTCGCTCCAATGGCGTTAATTGCTCTTCGCTCCCTTTTTCAAGCATCACTATCTCCCTACCAATCTTTTCCAAAAACTTTGCGAAACACTTCATCAAGAAGCTCTTCCATCTCCCTGTCACTCATTTTCTTTCCCCTTTCGGTAAATTTTCTGCAAACTATTCAACAGACGGTCACAACGAATTAACTTACTTAGATTCGCATCAAAGCTGCCGTCTTCGGGAACAAAATTCGGGTCATAATCTTTCTTGGTTTTCTTTTTAAGAGCCTTTAAACCAGACAAAATAAGCCCCATTTCTGGGTAACTTAACTCTAAAGAAATGCTGTTCACATCACCAAAAAAATAACCGTAAGAAACATTAAAGTAATCCGCAAAAGCCTGAACCGCACTTGCAGGGGGGCTTTTAACCTCCCCCCTTTCATACTTTGACAACAAAGACTGTGGAACTTCGCAAGCCTTAGACAATTCCAATTGACTAACGCCTCGCTGCTCACGAATGTAACGTAATTTTCTTCCGCTAAACTTATCCATCGTCCTGCTCCACTTCACCAGAACCCGAACAATTCTCACAGTCGTCCATCACTGTATCAATGTAACCAACATCACGACCAAAGCCGTGTGGTCGGGGCAAGTCATACTCGACCTGCCCTTCACCATCACAATCGGGACATTTACACATTTTCGATAAACGCAAAGCCGCCGCCATTGCCCTCCTCGTCCTGAGACAAAACAAAACTAAACGTTTGATTGCCCTTACGCATTGTAAACGTAGGCCAAACATCGCCAAACTCACACTGCACCATATTAAAGTCGATGATCTTCGCGCCCTTTAGCTGACCAAACATCTCCATGTAAAACTTGATATTGTCCATCTCACCAACTCGCCTGATAAGTTACGCTGTTCCATGAATTGCTTTCAATCCAAGCCGCAGCCTTGTCAAAAACTTTCGCATGCTCTTCGGCCTCATCTTTGTAGTAATCCCATAACTCAGGGGAGCCAAATAAAAAGCCGTGGCAATCTTCGTTGTCGGGCAAGCCGTTGTTGCGCAAAGCATCGGCAATGCGGTGACAATCAGAAGAATCCAAATGAATTTCCTGACAATCATCAACACTATTGGCAAACACATCTACAATGTAATTATGCAAAGGCGCGAACTTGCGCCAGTAACCAAGATCAAGATTGTAAGACGCAACCTCGAACCCATCAATAACAGGACGCTTAATCTCCAACTCATTGCCGTCTTTGTCGCGCTGTGAATTGTCAAATCGGGCGATATACTTGTCGCCGCGTAAATACATATCTAAGCCCATGATAAAAATCTCCTTTGTTTGCTAGACATATCCCATAATATCCCAAACCTTTATCAATGTCAATAAAAAAATTTATGCAAAACAAAAAAACCCCCGATACAATTGGAAAGGTGCTGTATCGGGGGCAAGTCTAGTTTTGAGGCAGATAGGAAACAGACTTCCCTTCTGTGAAATATTTATAGCGTGGGACAACATGGGACGCAAGAAAAAAATGCCGTTGAAGATAAAATATATGTTCGGTAATATCAACTGGGGGCGAATCGCGCGGTTTGCCGTGTCGGGGTTAAGCTACCAAATGCGCCACATTTTTTAACTTAACACGCCCCCACGAGGTAAACCGACAAATTGTTCGGCTTATCCGCTGGGAGCAAAACTGGCGTTAATGTTACGGGAAATAAAAAAACCCCCGCGAAAATCGCAGGGGTCATTAATTTATTCGGGTTATGTCAGAATCTACCACCATCTGCTCAAAACTCCAACTACCCAAACAATTACCAAAGCAACCGTGATAGCCGCAATAATCCAGTCCTCCAAATCTCCCCAGTCCATCACAATTTCTCCTTTTCCATGTGATTGATCAAGTCCTCAACAAGATCATGTAAACCCGCAATACTTTTAACCGCCTCGCCTAACCAATAAGTGCTTGCAAACTGCTCTTCCTGACACCGAAAAAGATTGTCAATAATTTCAATCTTGTTGTCGTTGAAACCTTCCAACCGCTTCTTGAATTTCTCAACACTCATGCTGCCAACTCCGCATCACGCAACGCAGAACGCAAAAAGTAATCATCAAGGCCAAAGGCATCATAACCGTCCTTGATCATCTCGTAATAATGCGCACTAGGTCTGCCAATGCCGCCCTTGTTGCCGTTCATGTCATAGATCAACCACTCGCCGTTGATAAACCGACGATCATATAAAGTCGGGTAGCCCTCAAGCCGATCCAATGCGCGTAAGCAATCGTGCGTAATCTTCCACGCAACAACTGGCAACATACAATCACGATCAGCGCGAAAGTCAGCAACCCCGCGAAAAATCAACCGATAGTTCGGTAAGTAAAAACCGCCCATAGGCTTTGCCTTCGGACATCGCTGCCGCATAGCGGCGCGGTTCATGTTCATTCCATATGCTAGATAATACATAACTTCTCCTTCTCATTAGATAAATAAACTTATCCCATAATGTCCCAGATGTCAAGCAATAAAAAAGGGGGGATAAAATCTCCCCCCTCTTTAATGTGCAAATTTTCTTCTAACTCAAGCGCCAAACTCTGACCGCATCTTCACCAACACTTCGGGTCGTGTAGCCGATTTTCATTAGCCTAGCGATATTGGGAACTTGACACCTAAGCTTCTCAGTAACAATAAAACTATCGCCAACTTCCAACTTCTCCATCGTCAAGCGCAATTCGCCCTTCTCACGGCCTCTAGGCTCTCGACGCGGAACTGGAACACCCTTCTCAATATTAAACATCACGCAACCTCCCAAGATACTGACTGCCATTCTCCATCGACAGGCAAATTAAGTTTTTCTTTTTCGCAATCAGTGAAAGTGTCAAAAGATTCTGAACACCAACCCCAAGAATTTGACCACGCCAATTCGCGGTCTTTCTTGTTCTCAATAATCCAACCCATCACGCAACCTCCTTCTCTGCTAAATGTTCGCGGATATCATCAGCGATCAAATCAAGCGCATCGCCGATTAACTCATTTGTAAATGATGCAAGCAAATCAGCTTCCATCGGATTAGGTAGTGAATTAAAATGCTCAACAATGACCTTCTGAGCATAACCAGATGAACAATCAGCCTCATGCGCAGTATACCGAACAAATTGACTAATTACCCAAGGTGTGATCTTGCGCTCAAGCTTAATGCCCACGCCGTGAGTTTTCAAAGCATCGCGCAAATACTGGACATTGCGGCGATAGTCGTTCTCACCAAAATAAGAACCATCCAACCAACAGCGGAAAAAGCGCCGCGTTGCGTGATTCTCATCAAATAAATCACCCTGAAGATCGCGGAGAATGTTATCTTTCTTGTCTGCTTGTGCCATGTTATGGCCTCCTTTCAATACTAGACGTTCCCATATTTAATATATCAATTCCCATACGTCAAGCATAAAGTATAAATAAATTTACAAAAAACACCCCCATTGATTTTAAAGGATTTTTTACGTCAAAAAAATCCACGTCAAAACTTGACGTAGTTGACGTTGACGTAACTTATTCAATGAAATCAATGACTTATGTGGTTTACGTCAACAGCGTCAAAAACCCGTTTTGACGTAAATAAGTCAATAAAATCAATGGGTTATTTTACGTCAACTACGTCACCCCCCTTATAGGGGGGGTATATAAAGACCCCCCACTTGTCGTTATTGTCAAAGCCGCGTTGACGCTTTGGCATTGGGACAAATTGGGAATCTCTGGACTTGCAACGGGGGAGCAGCCGCGCTATTCTAACAACACGATAAATTATTCGGGTTGAGCCAGCAGATGCCAAAAGTCGGGGTACAAAGAGCCAAAGGGGAAAAGCGCCTAACTCCTCCACAGCAGAAATTTCTGGATAACTATATCCACAAAGACATGACACAAACCGCAGCAGCACGAGCAGCAGGATATAAAAACCCGAACGTTTCAGCAGTGCAGCTTCTCAATCATCCACGAGTCAAAGAACGCATGGAAGAAATGCGGCAGGAACTCGAAAGCAAGTATGGGGTGTCCGTAACCAAATCTGTTCGGGATATGCAACGACTGCGGGATGAGGCTTGGCAGGCAGGAAACTTCGGAGCAGCCATCAAAGCCGAGGAACTGAGACTCAAGGTAACAGGGCTAATGGTTGCCCGTAGCCATGTAACACATGAACACGTTGATAATCTCAGCAGAGAACAAATCGTTGAACAACTGCAAGAATTTATGGATCGTGCTAAAAATCGCATGATTGACGTAACTCCAGCAGAAAATCCCGTAAAATCCGAACAAATCCCTATAACTGACTGTAGCGAGAACCCAGCAGAGTAGCTGGGTAACATCGTGCGGGGTGGCTGGCGGGGTCGTAGCCCCCCAGAATCGGGGCTTCAGGCGGGGTTGTGTCAGTAATCGGGGTCGGGAAGCCGAAAACTTGTTCGGGTTCTCCTATAGCCCTCCCAGCGCCTGTACGGGATTATCACCATTTTTGCACGGAATCGGGTCGGGATTCAACTTGCTGGGGACATAAACCGATAAATTGTTCGGGTTCGGGGTGCAGGCTCGCTGGAGGTCTACAGAACCGCTGGAGGTGTCGGGGTCGGAACGGGTTTGCCGGGGCCGGGCTTCCTCCGGGGAAACAATCCGAACAATTGTTCGCCTCCCAGAGCAGTACCCGCTGGAGTCTCCCCGGTGACTCGTGCCCGGCATCTCCTCCTCCAGCCCGGCAACCTCCCGTGCAACATAACCCGAACAATTGTTTGAATCCCGCTCCCGGCGCTCGCATTGGGCCGCTAAGTCATATTTTTCCAGCACCTGCTTGGACAAATTTTTTTATCTTTTTGTGTTGACATATAATATAGTGTGGGATATATTGGGATTAGTCTAGTCAAGAGGAAAAAGACAATGCACACATATACATGCGTACACGTTAAAAAAGGCACAATTGAAGTAGAAGCCTCTTCATCATATGGAGCAGCGAAAGAAGCCGCTAAGAAGTGGAATTTAAAATCAACGGCAGGCATTGACGCTTACTTGCATGAGGAGACAGAATAATGGAAACGATCACACTAGAGTTGCCTGACTTTTGGGCAACCGCACTTTTCTACGACGACACGAGCGGGTTCGGTTATGAGGATGAAAAGCCTTTTCAAGAATTTTGCCAGTGGGCACTGAAAAACTACGGCACTTCTGAGCCTGTAGATATGGACGAAGAAGGCCACTTCATGAAATATCATGATGCTGAACGGTTCGGTGTTCTCGCTTGCAACGTTCACCGCTATACTTTTATTGTGAATAACGGCAACCCAAAGACTAGCGCAATGAAAACACTAGCGCACACAATGGAGGGTTCGTAATGTTTGACGCACCTTTTGACGATTGCACCCACTGGATCGGGCTGATCTAATCGGGCTTCGGGCTTTCGGGATCGGGCTTCGGGCTTTCGGGATCGGGATCGGGATCGGGATCGGGATCGGGATCGGGGTATATCATATGATATGCCCCTTTTTATATGTATATACACATACGCACATACATGTGATCGCACGCGTTCTCTTTGAATATAGCTATTGCTGCTATCGTGGTAAATTTGACGCTGGATTTTCCAGCGTTTTTTTTGGCGCGGCGCTGGCTGGATCAATAAACCGAACAATTGTTCCAGATAATCCCAGAAAACCCCTTGTTTATATGGGAAAAATGCTATATTGAGTGTTTAGGGGCGCAGCTATGCCTGCCCCACATCTAGAAAAAACGGAGTAAAATCAATGACTTACACTAAAACAAAAATCTTCACAATGATTTGCAAAGGCGCAACATTAACAGAATTAATGAATGAAACCGGACGTAGTGCAACATTCATTCGCTCTGTTATCTCTCAAATTCGCCAACGCGATATTCAAATTACTTTTTCAAATAACACTTACAAGAGAGAGGTATAATCATGACTTACACTTTTGGAATAGAAATCGAAACATGCGGCGCAAGCATCGCAACCGTTCGCAACGCTTTAACAAATGCAGGAATTCGCGGTTGCCAAGTAAAGCCAGACGGCACGCCAAGCGTTGACGCTGAAATCGTGTTGCCGCCATTGGCTTTTAATTTGGACGAAAACCAATCAAGCCAAATAGCATGCCGCTATTTGAACGATGTTTGCGCGGCGCTGCAATCATCTGGCGCACGCATCAATTCTGCATGCGGCTTGCATGTCCATATCTCAAATGCGCCGCTTGATGATACCACG